>Ga0065711_1028438_pt1 | contig 41215 bp, 10 predicted proteins | sample Hoacrofraction12_FD_59098 | JGI IMG/M metagenome (GOLD analysis project Ga0065711, IMG submission 59098) | Hoatzin crop microbial communities from Cojedes, Venezuela - Epithelial fraction 12 v2 (version 2) | ecosystem: Host-associated > Birds > Digestive system > Esophagus > Crop | place...
TGACAGGACAAGGGGCAATGGGCACAAATTGAAGCATAGGAAGTTCCGTCTGAACATGAGGAAGAACTTCTTCCCTCTGAGGGTGACGGAGCACTGGAACAGGCTGCCCAGGGAGGTTGTGGAGTCTCCCTGTCTGGAGATATTCAAGACCCGCCTGGACAAGGTCTGTGCAGCCTGTTGTAGGTGACTCTGCTTCAGCAGGGGAGTTGGACTAGATGAGCCACAAAGGTCCCTTCCAACCCCGAACATTCTGTGATTCTGTGATTTTGTGATTCCAATGAAAGTAGCTATGCAACTAAAGCCCAGAAATAATTTACATGAGCACCTGAAAGTGCCACTGTTCCTTTATTTTTCCTTTTTATTTCTTCATGTCTTCCACTCCAAACTTTTTTAATAACCTAGATGCAGGCTAAGTAGGCAGCTGCCTGGGGCAGCCACAGCTTTAGTACCTACATTTTCTTTGAAAATCTTTGCAGATCTTTCTGCCGAGGAACACAAGGAAATATTCAGGGCAGCAGTCACTGAGCAGCAGCTGTTAATTCCCCCTCATCCCCCTGTAAAATCCCAGCAGGGTGAGCAAATTAGGTCTTTAAATCCTGTCTCTAACTTTCCCTCCTTTTCCCGCCAAATGTTTATCAGCTATTCAGCCCAACATCAGCTATTCAACCCATCTCTCTGCCTCTTGGAGTGGGTAAATTTGTTGCTTATGCTTTTAAGAAGCACACAGACAACCAAGATCTAGGTAAATATTCAGCTTTGCTGAAGACCTTTAGAATCCTGGAAAGGAAATAAAAAGAGTTTTTTTTCTTTTTTGTTTAAATTCCACATTATTGAGGTTATGCGGTGTGGTGGCCTTTTGTTCCACAGTCAGCCAGATGACTTCATTTTCCAAGGCTACAGTCCAGAAACTATCACAAACTGTAATATTAGTTTAAAAGTACTTTTAGTATTGCTGGCTAATCAGTCCCAAATCTGTTAACATCTATTTAGCACCATATATTTGTACCATACAATCCTCTTGTGATGTTTGATTTCATCTGTATTACTCCATGATGGTGCAGTCTTTATGGTGTATTACAATTTTTAAGGCCTTTATCCACAAACATTCATATGACATACTGTCATTTGCTAAGTATCTTGAATTTAGTTTTTCTGTTATTCCTCTCTACCTGTAAAAAGAAGATTGAAGAAATAACATATAAGACCAGTGAATCAGCTAATGAAGGAACTGTTAACATTCGAATTTTTTCAATTTTCTGGGAAAAGTAGGTAATTACAGTCCTGGAAATTATGAAATTTTTTTTGCATTAAAAATTAATCATAATCAACAGGAAAATTAAGACAGTTTCATTGCATTATTGGGATACTTTCATCAACAGAAATTTTAAACTTCAATTTTTGTAACAGCCCTGTGTATAGTGTAAATGAATTATCTGTGCAACTCATTCATACCATGACCACCTGCTCAGTTCTCTTGTGTTTCATCTAAATACCAGCAGTTAGTGCGCTTCATCACTTCTGGAAATGACCGAAATGTCACATTCTCATGGAAAATCAGAATACAATGAGCTAAGCTGGGACGGTAGCTGGCCCAGATGATGCTTTTAGTGTTTTTTATTTTCCTTTATTGGTAATAATTTTTCCTTTTTATTTTTCAAGAAAGGATTTCAAGAAGGATTTGTGGTTATGCTCCACATTTCCTTCCAATGTTACTTTCTTTCATTGTGATTAGAATTTTACATTAAGTGTTAATGCTTTTTACTAAGAAGCAGGTTAATTGTATCATCTAGTTGCAATTAGCTCTAATAGAGTGCATGTATAGCTTCAAAGTCTATTGTGCATATCCTCACATAGATGGGGAAATGGAGTAAAAGCTATTATTTTGATGTCCTGATAAATTATGTTGCATATTATGTTAGATTAACAAAATGCATGACTAATGTCCTATGTACATAAGAGCTGTGACAGCATTTCTGCATGTTAATAAATCTGAGCACTGGCTGATGTCCAGTTCTTTTTTTGTGATAAATGTAAATTAAGTCCACATCTTTTCATTATACTTAGCAATTTACTTCTAAATGCTCAAATCTAGTCGTAGTTGGCAACCTTAATACTGTAGCTGTCTAGACTGGATTAGAAATAAAAATAAAAAATAAAGTAATGATTATATCTACATTTGGGCCTGAAGATAGTTTTTCTTTCTAAAAGCACACTGCAGTCATAACAAACAAATCAACAGCTACAGGCAGGACTTGTTTGAAGCACAGCAGACTTGGAGAGTCTGAATTTGTTTGCAAACTTCACCAGTATTCAAACCAACAAAAGAGTTTTACTCTGCAATAGAATATAAATGCCAGAAAATCACATTACACCTTTTTTATTAAAGAAAACTTAGTATTTGCAGCTATGAGGTACTACTGAGACCAAGGACATGGAAGGGTGCTGGAGGCACTGGTGTCTGAAGAACGATGTGGTTGGCTGCAATCCTGTAAGGCATGTCAAATGGCAATTATAAGTGGTTTAGAGTCCCTCCTGTGGTGCAGATTGATCCGTTCCCTACAACCAGTCCTAGGAGAACCACAACGTTTTTCTTAGGTGCAGTGCAACTGGAAACTTTGCTTCTTTTTCTTGTGGATCCGAGCTGGAAACATTCTTCTAAATCTGGATGGTACTTGTTTTGTAGAAGTAGTTACATGTAGAAGCAAGTTCATAAAATGGATGTTACAGACTGGGCTTTCTGCAGATAACTCTGGACTGAGAAATGATGTAGATCCAAATACAGTCACTACAAGGTAGAAAGTTTTTATGACACCTGAAATATATGGTTTCTAGAACAGCTAAATCTACACAGAAAATGGTATTGTCCTTAGCATGTGCTAAGTTCAGAATTGTGATTTAATGGCACTCACTTGTGTTTGCTGACATGACTACAGTCCTTCAGAGATGTTCTTAAACTGTTTACTGACTCCCAGAGCTCCTGCACAGTAAAGAAAAGTAATGCTATGGGAGCAGAGGACAACATCATTTGTCTGAGTGGCAGATCAGTTCTTGCATTGACAGGGAACTGTAGTGAAACCTTGCATGCAGAGAACAAGCACCTAAGTCTTTCACCTGATGCAAGTGAATATATGAAGCAGGGCTTTTTACACAAGTTGAGAACCGGGCTTTGAATCTACAGCTGAAGCCATCCTAAGTACAATATAGATGAGAGGCAAATGCAATGGATACAGCATGGTTGGAAAGCATTGCACCTATGATTATGGCTTAGGATACAGAAATTATTCATACTGCACTGTATTTTTCAATCCATCACAGTCACAGAAAAGGCTACTTCCTTTATGGTGCACATGGTAGACATGCTCAGGCAAAGAATGTTTGTGATCCAAATAGTCTAGGTGTGCCCTATATGAAAGGGACAAAAAGTCATAGTGCTTTGCCTTGACTATAACAGTTTGGCAATATTGAAAGAGACTATGTTTAATTGAAAGATTAAATCTCTAAGAGCTCTCCTAGTGAGTCTGTTCAAACCATGTCTGAATACTTGATGGCTGGGCCAGAACATATAGTGACTTATTATTTACTGTTATTTTGCACCTCTCTGACATTAGTGAATGTTACAAATAAGTGCTGCTGCTGTTAACCCAAAGAATTAGGACGAATACACATATATCTCCCTAAAAGGCTTGTCTTTCTTTGAAACATCTTCATAGCCTATTGGTAAATGATGAACAAATTAACAAAATTAATCTGACAGAATAATACTTCAGTAGCCATTCTTAACTGTTTTTTTCACATCAACGTGATTCTAAAGAATATAAAATAGTAAGGAGAAAGAAGGATAGGAATACAGTTTATTCTACAGGCAGCTATTCTCAACTATAAAATATAAGAAGTCAAAGATAGAAATAACTTGGCAGTTCAAATAGTAAATATATACTGCATGTAGTAAAGGCAGCAAGTTCCTTCCAGGCAAGGGTCCAAACTACTTCGGTGAGAGCAGGGTGGTTGGAATTGAATTATCTGACAGAGCTGGAACCTCTGAAGGGCTTCTTTGTGTGTGCTGGTGAGAACTGTAATAGAAGCAGACAATGAACAGGTCAGAGTTTACTGAGACTGATTAACTTCATCACCTGCCCTGCAATTACTGTTACCGCTCTTGAGACTTTTAACAGTGAGAGCATCCTCAAGAGGTACATATGTAGTTTTCCAAGAAGGTTCTTCTTCTCACTCTGCTTAGGTGTCTAAACATTACCGAAGTGTAGACTCATCACCTTTATCTAGGGGAAAATAGACCTCTGGAGGGGATATTTCCACTTCTTCTAAAATACATAGCTAAGATTTATTAGGCTCTGAAGGTGTCATTTCTCACCACTGACTTTAAAAGAAACCTAGGGTGATTAATGATTTATATTTAAACATCTGTTGAGACAAAACTTGACATTTGTATGTGTTCATTTAAGATTTCTTTGCATGTGAAGAGAAAAATAGGTTGTGCATAATAATAGTTTTGATTTTGTGTCTTTGAAATCACGTGATCAACTACTAGATACACAAACAGTCCCAAATAATGACAGTGGTAATGACTCTACTGCTGTGCTAGGACCTGGCCATTGGGAAAAGAATGGGCAGATCTGCTCTATTTACTTTTAGAGTGTTCCATGAGAGAGCATTTTCCTGTGGTTAAGTTCTGATGCGTTTCTGAGTAAAAAGGCTAACTATTATGTTTTTATGACAGATCCATCCAGGAGTAGATAGACCACCATTTATTTTTCATACATTGGAAATTCTTTTAAATATATGACAGAAACTTTAGCATTCCAGCGATGAACATCACTGATTTGAAGAGCTGTAATAGATTCTTAATATATGGACTGGGATTATCTACCATGGTGAAAAGGAGGGTACATTTTCTTCCTTACAGGTTACAGAACTGTGTCTATGTTGGGCATCCAAGTTTTCAAAAGCAATCACTGTAATTAAATCTAGAAACCATACATGGATTTTATTTTAACATTATGTGCACTGAAGTTATTCCATGTGAGACACCCGAAGTTATTTGTCCATATTGAAAATCTTACCTAAATAAACCAAATACAGAGACATATAGCCAAAATACACACCTCTGGTATCTAGTTCACTTGTAACACAGGTTATGCTACATAACCTATATTATTTTAGAGATACACATTAAAATTATTGCACATCTATTCCACCCCCCAAATTTAATGCTTCTTCCTACCAGCTATCCACAAGACTTAGGCTCTGATTAGCCAGTAGGTTTGTTTACATGTGTATACCCATGACATTCCTTGAAATAATTTTGAATACTTCTATTGTATTCCCACATTACATTGTTTAAATTCTCTATTAATTTTAACAACTTTGCTCTCCTTTTTCAAACCATTTATGCATATTTTATTACAGAGCTTACTTTGCTAGTTAGGCATCAAGGATCTATCACAGCAAAATATTTACGTGCTTAATAATCACAGTCTAGAGTTATAAGTATTAATGAACTCATTCCTCCAAATCCAAGCACTGCTTTCTTTTTATTCCCTTTTCTTTCGCTGTCAAATCTAACTGGAGTCAGAACTACCTAAATCCTGGTCTACAATCCTATTTTTAACTGATTTAAAATTACGTATTGCACTCTATGGTGCTAATCCAATTTTACACTTTTGTGCTTTTTATAAGAGCAAGCGATTGTGTTGTATGTTGAAGTCTGTTAAAATTCTGGTTGTGTCAAAAGTTGTGACAGATCAGGTAAGGAGATGAAAAGGGAATTCTTCAGGGCAGAAAGGACAGTCTTACCTGATGTAGGTGAACAAGATACATAACAAATATTTTGTGTTTTTTGAGTAGAGGGATATCACAGTCCTATAAGAACACTTTCATTTGAAGTGCTTCATTAAAAGTAGTGTCATAAGGCTTACTATGTTTCAAAACTCTAGAGTATGAGAATGATAGCTTCCCACCACAATCAGAAGTAAATGATATCCAAAGTAATTAACTCAAATCTTATTTCAATGTATAAAACCGAAAGAGAGAATTGCAAGTCAATTGGCAGCATGCTTTGTTCAACATCTTGAGTTAAAAATAATTCACAGTGTTGCTTTCTCATCCATTGAAAGATAGAAGAAAAATAGAGCAGCAGGAATTAGTTTGATTAGTAGCAAGAAGGACAAGAATGAAGGGACCTTTTTAAAAAAACTCAACACTAATAAATCAAGGAAAACAGTTACAAATTCTGTATTGGTAATGCCATTTTCTTTTGATCTGCCTTTTCTGTTTAGATGCATATCTCTTATGAGCAAGGCCTGCCCGTTCCTATACATTTATGCAATGCCTAACCCAACTTATCTTCTAAGTGATGCTTTTAACAAAAATAATAAACTTGTTCAAAAACTTGTATTGAAGCCGAATTTTGGATTGCTAATTTGTCCTGATTATAATCTAGAGTAAAGTTTGATTTCGGAAATTTCTGGTACAATCTTTTAATAGAATGAGGTAAGGTTTCTGCCTTGTGTTTGAGCAGCTGCAATGAAAGATGGGCACAAGCTCTTGTGCATGTCTCAGACTGTTCCTTCTTCTACTTTCAGATGAGCATTACTGTTCAGTGTTTTAATTGTCAACAGAATACTAGATTAATTTGGGCATACGTATGTTTGATGAAAAGAAGCATCCATCCTTTTAAGTCTGGGCACTGCTTCATACAACTTAGGAATACAGTAAAATAATATATTTTCCTCATTTGTCCTGACTCAAACCCCAGTGGCCAAAGGCATATTTCTGATTTTTTTGGTCTGCCTTTGGAAATCTTTCTGTTTCTGTCAGCTCAGGAAACACATTTCACCATGCACTCCCTTAAGATCAGCAACCTAGAACCATTTTGCCAGTGTCTGAGGAGAACTGAAGCTGCTAGACACAACTGGGTTGGAGGGCTTCTGAAGCTGGACCAGATTTTTGCTGTGTTTTGCTAGATTTAGAAGCTCAGTGTGTTCAGACAAACCACAGGTAACAGTCAGGGTTTTATGCAGATTCATTTCCCCTTCTTTTCTGTAGTGCATTGACATTGCCAGCTCTCTTTGCCTTTTCTGATACTAAGCATATTGAAATCCTCATGACAATTCTTTGAATGGTATTTTTGACTCGGCTTCTTTTCTAGGTTCCCACAAACAGATGTACTTTATGTTTTATTAATTTCTTTCTGGAAATTGTGCTGATGAAATGAATTGGGAGCGTGTTGCACATTAGCATTGTCATCATGTACAAGTTTATTAGTGTGTGGTACCCACCATGTGCATTGATCCAGTATCACAGTTGTTTCACATCTGTTCAGATCCTGGGTTTTCTAGCAAGACCAAGAGCAAATAGTTGAGAGTCACAGCAACTCTCTGTGTATGTGAGCCTCTGTTTTGCAGGTGATGCTGTGGCATTCTCAGTGGTCACTTGTTTAGAAAACAAAATTAATTCATACTCTCTAGAAGGGAACTTGGCAGGAACTAAGGCAATGTGGAAGGTCTGAAACGGCCAGCATGAGCTAGACAGTGTAACAGCGAGATAGCCTTGGCAATTCAGAGAGCAGAAATCAGGATGGAAGATAATTTTTGTCCCTGCCTGCAAAACTTCTGAATTCCTATTCAAAACTGAAATGAAATTGAAGAGTTTCTGAAACATTTTGCTGGTTTGCTTTTACAGTGGATAAAACCTCTGTCACCAGAAATTATGTTCTGCAGGGCCACAGCTCGCTATCAGGAGGCTAACCAGCTGTGGGAGAAAAGGAGTTTGTATCCCTGGTCATCTTACCTGATGAAAAGGTTACATTTCACTATTCTACCTCTCATATTCATACCCTGCTTATTCCCTCAGTACTTTGATTGAAGAATTAATCAGAAGCCTCTCCCAAATTCAAGAAACAAGTCTAAAGAGCAAAATTTGCTGCTGATCAAGTTTGTGAGTACAAAGCTTTTGAATTTTGACAAAACTGTATCTCTGCAATGAAAATTGTCGGTACCTCATAAAATCATCACTTCAGAGCTACATGGAAAAAAAAATAATTGAACCTGTTATTAGAAAGTGCTGTGTTGAAGGGCTTAAGCAAATTAAACTAAATGTATGCATACTGTCATGTTAATTTTAAAAGAATCTGAGTTTCAAAGAAGTAGAATAATATTTTAGAAGTTAAATAAAATGAAAACTACATTATATCTGAACAGTTTACATCAAGAGAGTCAGCAAGGTATCAGAGTGTTAGCTGGTACTTGAACTGTCTTGTCCTAATTACTTGCACTTTGGAACACTTCCCCTTCATATTTATAGTAACAGTTTATCCTTCAGGATAGAACATTGCAATATCAATCTTGGGTGTGAAATGGAGATTTTATTGTTTTATTTTCTGTTGATTACACATCGTAGGGTCCTTACTGAAGCAGACTCATTCATCTGAAAATGAAGTTATATTACATTTTAAAGGTACATGAATATTATTATATTAAAAATAAAACAGTGGTTAAAAACAATTAAATGTAAGTGAATGTAACCTCAGAGTTTTTGCCTTTTGTTGTAAAGATTTGGTATGCTTGAGCTCCAGGACATGACACAACCATGTCTGAGAATTTATTGCTTTTAAACAAGAATTGTGTCAAGGACATCCACAAGTTCATATTAGCATGGGCTGTTCAGCAGCTGATTGATTATTGTTACACAATAGATTGATTCTTTCTTGGGTTTTGGAGTTATATATATTTTTATCATGATGATTGATTCTCACTGTTATATTCAACAGAGGACAATGTGGAAACTATTCTTTGAAAAGACATTCCATTTGTTGCATTATCCAGAGACACATTGCATAAGTGTTGATCATATAACTTAAACATTGAATGAAGCAGGCTTCTGCCATGCTCTTCATCTATGAAGGAATCTTGAGAACACATGGTCTTACGCCGTTTATGAGAGAGTCTAACCTCATAACTAGAAAGACTATTTATCCTGTTCAGCACAGTTAATTTTCTTGAGAGACCTTTCATATACCATTCACAGTAAGCTTTATGTGCATATATGTGCAGTTAGGCAAAACCTGTGAAGGATTAGTTAAATGTTTGAAACCTTAGGAAGCTCTCACATATTTAATCATTGTGCTCTAAGCATTAATGGCAATGGAAAACTAAAAAACATTTTGGTCATAAGGAGGGCTACAAAAATGATCCGAGGGCTGGAGCACCTCTCCTATGAGGACAGGCTGAGAGAGTTGGGCATGTTCAGCCTGGAGAAGAGAAGGCTGTGGGGAGACCTGATTGCAGCCTTTCAGTACTCAAAGGGAGCCTACAGGAAAGATGGGGACAATCTTTTTAGTAGAGACAGCAGTGACAGGATGAGGGGTAAATGTTTTAAACTAAAACAGGGTAGGTTTAGGCTGGATATAAGGAAGAAATTCTTTACAATGAGGGTTGTGAAACACTGGAACGGGTTGCCTAGAGAGGTAGTGGAGGCTCCGTCCGTGGAAACATTCAAGACCAGGTTGGACAGGGCTCTGAGCAACCTGATCTAGCTGGTCCCTGTTAGCTGCAGGGAGGTTGGACTAGATGACCTCTAGAGGTCCCTTCTGACCCAAAACTTTCTATGATTGTATATGTAGCATTGCAAATAATTTAAAGATGCTTACTTAAAGTTGTGGGCGCATCAGTTAACACACAATATGAGTGAAACGATTCTTATGAAAAGACCAGTTGGACCACACCTTGATGCTAAATTTCTTAGTTTTTGTCATCTCACTGAAATATTAAAAAGCAAAAAAGAAGAATCTACTCCTTGGCTTTGATATCAAAATGATCTCAATTATTTGTAAAATGTATGTCTTCTAAACATCGTTTCTTATTTAATACACAAAAAAAATGGTTTTGGGTTTGGTTTTTTTTACATACAAAGACATACATTAGCAATAGTACTCAATGGTCTGCTAAGAAGTCAGTATATTTTCATGAATCACACATAGAAACTTTATGGAATTCTTTAAAATGATACTATATTTATGAAGGATTTTCCTAAAAGACTTCCATATGTGAACAAAAAACACTGGGAATAGAGCATAAAAAATGACCTGAAAAATTTTATTTGGTGTTCAATTATTAGTTAAAGTGGAAAAAATTTCCTAGCATGATCATTACTGAGGTAGTACATCACAATCCAATGACAACTTTGTGTTTATATTGTCTTCCTTATAAGTTGTCACACTATAATTCCAAAGCACTAAATATTTATATAAACTAGTTTAAAGTAAATTAAATTGTGAAGTCTGGGAAAACAAAGATGGGTTTTGTCTCTGTTAAGAAATTCAATGACGGAAGCTATAACTCGTGGGAAAATAGTTCTCTCATTCAAGAATTCCTGTAATATCAAAGAGCACTTGAGCCATTAGAAATCATAGATATTAAAATCATATAATTGCTTAGGTTTTTGCAATGCAAATTCACTTCTGGACAAATTTTAAGTGGCATATAGTATTTCCTCCAAATTGTGTTAAAGTCATGGACTGTTGTCAAGGTTGTCATTCAGCTCATTTTGATGAAAAAGCAATTACTTATGGCAGATTAATGCAAAGAGTGGCCATAATCACAGTAGGTTAGGTTAAGAGTTTATTAGAAAAACACAAGCCATTTAAATTAACCCAAATGACCAGCATGTCAGTTCAAAAGAAACATGTGCTTTAGTTTGTTAAACTGTAACCTTTGCTATATGAGAAAAATACTTTGACACAAACACTTTACAAATGTCAGCAGAAAATCCATACTCCATTTCTTCACATTGGTTTTGTGACACAGTGTTTGCTGATATTCATCAAGGGATAAGTTACGATTGATTTCCTTCCACCCTTACTCTTTTCTCTTGTATTAGGAGGAATTAAAGGGCAAAAATGACCTGTTTTTCTCCCAGAGCATTCATATGGATATGCTACAGTAGGTAAACTTAACTGCTGCCTGGAACTTAAAGGTCAACAGAATCTCTAAAAAAAAATCTTTGAATGGTAACAGTTAGAGAAGGCTAGAGCATCCTAAGACTGAGAAGGAAAAGTAATGCAGAAAGCGGAAAAGCTAGTGTGGAAGGATACTCTGAGACATTTGCTTCAGTGTCTTTTCTCTAAACACTGCTCCTGTGTATTTACACACCAAAATGGAATTGCTGAAAACAGCTCGATTTAAAGAATCTGTAATATTTTTTGCTTAAGGATAAAATCTCTTCATTTTCCTAACTCATTTTCCATCTGTCCCTTTCAAACACTTTTGTCAATGTAAGATTTTAAATTATGTTTATACACTGGAGGTGTGTTCCCCTGGTAAAAGAACATTGCCCTTTTTTTAATGCATTTTAAATTGGATGGGAAAGTGTGATAGAGACACTTTGAAAATAACGTTGAAGACGTACCCAACAAATGATCCAAGCATACGAGTTGCTTCATTTCCATGCCTATAATTTGAAATATCTGACCATGAGCTGTTAATACAGCTGAAAAATGTACACATATATATAAAAATACATGTGTGCTCGCACATATGTATATGTACTTCCCAGGTGGCTTATTGTGCTGTTTGAGAGATACTTGGAGAAAGATTTTAAGAAGCAATAGGTTTTTTTTCATGTTATATCAAGAAACTACAATGAGGAAGATGACTGTCTTTCACAGCATAAAGTATACAAACCATTAAAACCTCTATTTCATGTGAATGTGAGTCTTACAAGTTTACCTCTTTGTTGTGCTTAATTTCCTAAGAATTCATTGTGCTTAATTTCCTAAGAATCAATGTGGTCAGAATGAACAGCAAGTGCTCTAGCCACACCGCCCAAGTTGCAGAAGGCAAAGACGGGGACTGGGAGAATGAAGAACTGCCCACTGTAGGAGAAGACCAGGTTCAAGTTTGCCTAAGGAACCTGAAGATGCGCAAGTCTGTGGAGCCTGATGAGATGCATCCGTGGATCCTGAGGGAACAGTCGGACAAAGTTGCCAGACCACTCTCCATCATATTTGAGAGGTCGTGGCAGTCTGGGGAGGTCCCCACTGACTGGAGAAGGGGCAACATCACCCCCATTTTTAAAAAGGGAAAAAAAGAAGACCCAGGGAACTACAGGCCAGTCAGCCTCACCTCTGTGCCTGGCAAGATGATGGAGCAGATCCTCCTTGAAACCATGCTAAGGCATATGGATAACAAGGAGGTGATTGGGGACAGCCAACATGGCTTCACCAAGGGCAAATCGTGCCTGACTAACTTGGTATCCTTCTATGATGGGGTTACAGTGTTGGTGGACAAAGGACGGGCAACTGACATTGTCTGCCTGGACTTGTACAAGGCATTCGACACTGTCCTGCATGATGTCCTTGTCTCTAAGTTGGAAGGACATGGATTTGACAGATGGACCACTCGATGGATAAGGAACTGGCTCTATGTACGCACACAAAGAGTTACAGTCAACGACTCAACGTCCAGGTGGAGCCCAGTGACAAGTGGTGTGCCTCACGGGTCGGTACTGGGGCTGGTGCTGTTTAATATCTTTGTTGTTGACATGGACAGTGGGACCGAGTGCACCCTCAGCAAGTCTGCTGACAACACCAAGCTGTGTGGTGTGGTTGACATGCTGGAGGGAAGGGATGCCATTCAAAGGGACCTTGACAGGCTGGAGAGTTAGGCCTGCGTGAACCGCATGAAGTTCAACAAGGCCAAGTGCAAGGTCCTGCACGTGGGTCAGGACAATCCCAAACACAAGTACAGGCTGGGAGGAGAGTGGCTCGAGAGCAGCCTTGAGGAGAGGACTTGGGGGTACTGCTGGATGAGAAGCTCAACATGAGCAGGTAATATGTGCTTGCAGCCCAGAAAGCCAACCGTATCCTGGGCTGCATCAAGAGAAGCATGGCAAGCAGGTTGAGGGGGATGATTCTGCCCCTTTACTCCGCTCTCATGAGACCCCATCTGGAGTCCTGAGTCCAGCTCTGGAGCCCCCAACTTAAGAAGGACATGGATGTGTTTGAGCAGGTTCAGAGGAGAACCACGAAGATGATCAGAGGGCTGGAGCACCTCTCCTACGAGGACAGGCTGAGGGAGTTGGGGCTGTTCAGCCTGGAGAAGGGAAGGCTGCAGGCAGACCTTATAGCAGCCTTTCAGTACCTGACGGGGGCCTACAGGAAGGATGGAGAGGGGCTTTTTACAAGGATGTGTAGTGATAAGACAAGGGGGAACGGCTGTAAACTAAAAGAGGGCAGATTTAGATCAGATATTAAGAAGAAATTCTTCACCATGAGGGTGGTGAAACACTGGAATAGGTTTCCCAGAGAAGCTGTGGCTGCCCCCTCCCTGGCAGTGTTCAAGGTCAGGTTGGATGGATCTCTGAGCAGCCTCGTCTAGTAGAAGATGTCCCTGCTCATGGAAGGCGGGGTTGGAGCCAGATGATCTTTAAGGTCCCTTCCAACCCTTACCATTCTATGATTCTAAGATATCTCGACCCAGACCCTCATATACTTAGCAAAACTGTAGTGATTTAAATAGAAGTATGTCTTATTACTCCTGGAGAATTTCTGGGATGGTTCAGTAGATATTCTGTCTCCAGGATATTTGTCTGTTGTCTGTTGACAGAGGTGTGCATTCAGAGCATTTTGAACAAGATATGTGGTAGATGGAGGAATAAAGGGGTCAGAGAAACACCTTTCATAAATACATAGAATATATATGTTTTTTTAAAAAACAGGCTAACAAAATGATACTGTATATATGTCTAAAATTACTAATGAGAAAGGGAAGAACATTTAGAGGGTAGATATGCTGAGATATGTTATGTCCTGCAGCATTTGGGGGTGGGAGATGGTTACTTGTTTCTAAAAATTGCCAAAAATTGGTAGTATGTTTTCTGTATTATTCTTCCCTGAGATATGAACCTCGTGTTACTAGATATGTTCCTCACTGACCGTAGAGAAAGGCATCATAGGCTTGCATTTTCAAATGTGATTTAACAAAGATTTGACTGTATTGAACATAGATCACTATTAGGAAAGAAAATTAAAATACTTGTTTCTGCTGATGTACACGTATTCAAAGGAATGTAGCCTCCTAAGTCATCTGTGATGGGATAAACCAAAGGGGTTCTCATTCCCTCCGTGAAATACTTTTTTTTATGCAGGAACAACAGCAAGAAAACATAATGTAAATAATACAGTTTGCAAGGAGTTTAGAGATCATCAAGGACAGTATACTCATCCAGGTGACTACCGTACAGTTGAATTCATGTGGTTTGAGCTCAAAGAAATGTGATCCGCTAGCTTTCAAAATGATAAAAATATAAACAATAAGTCTTAATAAGAGATATTATTCTGTGCTTTGGCTTTTGAATGTCATTATCCTCAATGCAAAATAACGAGGACCTTAACAAAATTAAGAAATCCTCACAGAAAAAAAAGAAAATTTGCTGTCGTTCCTTGCAAAAGAAAGTGAAATAAGATGTTCCAGTGCTCTTTTCAAGAGGGCAATGGACCTTTGTGAAAAGTTTACTTTGATTGAAAGACCAAGTAGCTTCAGTATTTACTTCCCAAGTTATACATTACCATATTGCTTAATAGATGTCAGTGATGTGATACTTGAACCTTTTTGATTAAGCTCCTGTTGAACTTTGGATTGCAATAATCAACAGTCTGTACAATTTAAATTTTAGATTATTTAAGAAGTCTTCAGAAGCACAGACATTATAATATGAGATGATTATTGTAGTTGTTATGAAAGAGGCTGCTAAATCCAGTGGGAATGTTCATCAGCATACTGTAATCAGCAGCTACAGAGAATGCTTAATTACAGTTATTTAGGTGACATGTTGATGCAGTAGTAGTGGTGTTAAAAGAAGAAGTTGCATGAATTAGTACTTGTAACCATGTGAGAGGATATTAAAAACGTCAATATCAGTGTAGAATGTCTGATTATGTGACTGTTTATACTAATTTGTCTTACTATGAAACGACAATGCTCACCATAAAAGATCATTAGGCTTTACATTATCTCTTATCTTTGATAGTTATTCAAAAGGGAAATTCTTACATTGTATTTTATTGTCCAGTAGTTAATGTTCATGGTAGATTTAAATAGTTTTAATGGATAAACTACACAAAAGAACATGAAGTACATGTGTGGATAATTCTTTTAACTCTAAGATTAATTCTTAACATCATTTTCCTGATTAGATTAGGTGTCAAAACTGGTCTGTAAGAAATTATGAACGTACATTTTTGTATTTTCATGAATGTTATGTCACTAAATACATAAAGCTTAGTAAAAATAATTGTTTTGGGTTATTGCATAATAGCTTCTGGATTTGTGATCTTTTAAGAATAAGGCTCATCAGCCAGTAGTGAATTTTGATTTGACTTAGGAAATCTGTATGGCTTGCATATTACATCCATAAATGAACAAAGTTGTTTATATTCCACTTTTCTTGTAACCAAAATATATTTTCTAGTCTGCTCCATGTGAAACCAGTGTTAAATATACCGCAGTCTAAGAATTTCTGCTTTTTGTATGTACTTTTCACAATTCTATTTCACTACTTAATCTTTGTATCTTTATAAATTATATCTTTCATTTTGTATTAAACTGTAAATATAGTTAAAAAGGAACTGACAACTAAACCTGAAATTCCCTGACAGCCATAAATATCAGGACTATTGATTCATGAGCATGAGTTAATATGTGCATTATGTGGCTGTTTGAAAGAATTCGAAGATTTGACACTAGAGTCAAGTAAGTTGAAACATTATGACTGTTGTGAACTTCTAGTTCTTTCCTTTACATTAAATAAAGCGTAGGTAAACTGTGAGATGCTTGCTGAAATCTTAATCTTTGTCTGGGGATTTTCTTTAAAGCAGAAAGTTTTCCATTTCTTGCAAAGCAAATGATGTTTTTCTATAGTTGCATATTCAACTCATAGAATCATAGAATCGTAGAATCATATGTTGGAAAAGACCTCTAAGATCATCAAGTCCAACCATCCACCCAACACCACCATTCCTACTAAACCATATCCTGAAGTGCCACATCTACGTATTTTTTGAACTCCAGGTACAATGACCCAACCACTACCCTGGGCAGCCTATTCCAATGCCCGACCACTCTTTCAGTGAAGACATTTTTCCTAATGTCCAATCTGAGCCTCCCCTGACGCAACCTGAAGCCATTTCCTCTTGTCCTATCCTAGTTACCTGGGAGAAGAGGCCAACACCTGCCTCACTACAACCTCCTTTCAGGTAGTTGTAGAGAGCAGTAAGGGCCCCCCTCAGCCTCCTCTTCTCCAGATTAAATAACCTCAGTTCCCTCGGCTGCTGCTCACAATACTTGTTCTCTAGACTCCTCACCAGCCTTGTTGCCCTTCTCTGGACACTCTCCAGCACCTCAATGTCCTTCTTGTAGTGAGAGCCCCAAAACTGAACACAGTACTCAAGGTGCGGCCTCACCAGTGCCAAGTTACAGAGTTAAAATATAATGGACTCCAGATGTTACACAATCATGATGTGTTTACTTTCAAAGCAGAAGACAATCACGCTGAGGAAGATCCCTATTGAAATGTCTCTATTTCTTCTTTTAAAAATGACTTTAGTATATATAATCATCTTGTCGAAAGATTTTACTCATGGTTGCTCATTCTACCATTATTGACTCAATGTATTGAGTGGTTTGTACGTCAAATCCATTGTGTATCTGTGCTAATCAAATATTTGATCATATGTAAACCATATGTTGATACTTGATTATGATTTCTGGTGAGCCAATGTCTATAATGTGCTAAATTCACATTTTTCAGTACTGAGGCTGGATATGTAACTCTTTATTAAGGCACAAGTACTCCGTTGGATTCTTCAAAAGCAGACCAAATTTTTAGATTTGTGTTTGTATTTAGATTCAGATATATTGCTTCTTCTCCAGAGCCATAAATAATGTCCATTGGCATACCATATAAATTGTTGCCCTAGATCCCATTAGGTATTGTATAGAGTAGTCAAAGATTCTGAAACAGCAGTGTTCATAAGTTACTAGATTCCCTTGCATATACACACTCTGCAGACATACAACTATTTTGTAAATCTTTGCTTTTTAATTTGTTCTCTGTGCCCATGATCCAGTAGAGAAGAAAGGAGAAATGTATGCACACAAACGTTGTGGAACTTCAATAACACTACCTACATGGAACTGATAAGTTTCATAAAATCAAAGAAAGTGTTAAATATAAATGTATTTTTTACAATAATTTATTCTATCTTCATTCTGCTTTACAGATATGGTCAGGATTATTCACTGATTACTATGATGTTTGTTGTTATACCTTTTTTTGGTTCTTTTTCATTATGTTTTCCAGTCTCCAAGGGAGACTTTTTATATGTATGTCAAACATGAGGTAGAATTTGATGCTCGTCTTATACTGTGAAGGGAGAGTTTTTAAGGGAGAACTAACAAACAAAACACCACTAATCCTACCCTAAGCCCCTTCTGAGTTTCAGCTGGTCCTACAGTCACTAACATATTTCCACCCCCAAGCTCTTGGACCAGCTCTCCAAGGATATCATTAAAAGTACTGTATACTGTGTATAGAAAAGTGAAGAAGCACAAGATGTAGTCTGCAGTAGGCTGTATGCTTTATTTATATAATAAAGCAAGTCCAGTTACATGTGATGTGACATGTGCTTGGGAGAAAGCAACAGCAGTTACACAAAGAATAAAACTAATTTATAAAGCCAGTGTTTTAAGAGTAGATGGAAAGTAAGCGACAAAATTTTCTAACAGTTTTCTGTACAGTGCAGGCTATTAAAAGTTTTCAGAAAAGTCTTTGAATTTTTTCATTAAGATATATTCTGTAGAAGGTAATGACTAAGTCATGGCTTTAGTTAATGGACCAGGCTAATTGAAGACAGCAAGGCAACAAGTGTTGATACAACAGATGTCAAAAGCCTGTTAGAAAGTAGTAGTTTTAATCCTTTCAGATAATACAGCTTTCCATCAGAATTATTTGAATCCAAAGTTACAGAAAGACATTATGTTACCATACATTAGCTCTATCTGTTAGACATTTTGGGGAAACATGCTGGCCCTGTTGAAATCAACGGTTCATCTCCCCCTTTTAAACTCCTAGTTTACTAGGTGACCTGTTTTTGTAATAAAGATAAAACGCTTCTTTTTGAATTAGGGACTTGAAAAATTTGTTTGTGTTTACCTTTGCATAGATATATTACAATCGACTGCTGAATAATGCAGTCTATGTATTTTGAAAAAAACTAAAGTCAGATCGGTAGTTATGTAAAAATGTGTACCAATATTACTTGGAATGGGGAGAGGTAAGCATAGCGATCAGTATAATTTTCTAAAACTTGTAAAAGGTATTTTCTTCAGAAGAAAAACCAACTGTGCTAAGGTCAATGATTTTGTTAGATAAAAATTTAATTTATTATAGTACTTGATGAATATGTTGAGTTTCATGCCAAGCTTGTCAAATAGAGTGAGATTAATGCAACATTACTTTAGGTTTCTAGAAAGTAAATATCTTAATCTAATCTAGTTGTTTAGGCCACCTCTGAAATCAACATAGAAAGATCCTAAGGGACAACTCAACTCATCCTATGACAAATATCTAAGAGAAAGATAGGTGGTATTCTCTGGAGGGGCCTGTCTACCTAGGTTAGACCAAATTCCTAAAGGCAAACTGACTACAGTTATCAAAGTTCCATTAAAATCACCTAAAAAACCCTGTTGCTGACTATATAAATTATTTCTCATACTTCACAGAGTCTTTAAAAATATTGATATTTTCCATACTGTTACATGGAACTGTCAAGTGTGCATATATATTTTAATTTTGGGCATGAAATGTGCTCATATGTTGGAACATATGATTTTATAGATCAGTATTATCAGAGAGAGTGCTTTGTGACAAGTTATTAATCTCTGAAAGACTTTTTCCAAATGCAAAGAGATACTTTCAGCAAGCAATTGTTACTCTCGATTCAAAATCTCATTCAGACAGAAAACAGGATATTGTCAGACATTGAATAGATTTTGTCTATTATTTCCACAAGCAAAGTTACAGTAAATGTCCTGAATTTAGGCATAAGGTTGGACTACTGAAATTAAAAGCATTTATACAATACTTAAAAGAATCAAAACAGTTTGAGAATTATTAATTCGAATTCTTTTACATTTATTTCTGTCATGCTCACTAAGACTTTAGAGAAGGGAAGGCTCCAGGGAGACCTTATTGTGATCTTTCAGTACTTAAAGGGGGTTTATAAGAAAGATGGGGAAAAACTTTTTAGCAGGGCCTGTTGCAATAGGATAAGGGGTAGTGGTTTTAAACTAAAAGAGGTGAGATTCAGACTAGATATAAGGATGAAATTTTTTACGATGAGGGTGTTTAAACACCGGAAGAGGCTGCCCGGTGAGGTGGTAAATACTTCATCCCTGGAAACTTTCAAGGTCAGATTAGACGGGGTTTTGAGCAACCTGATCTAGTTGAAGATGTCCCTACTTATTGTAGGGAGGCTGGACTTTTAAAAGTCCCTTTCAACCCGAACCATTCTATGATTATATGACACGTTCTACGATATATGAACTTTAGCCCTTTTAATACATAATTCAGTCTTCAAATCTGGGAAATTCTAGGAATAGAAGACTCATATTTGTAGGGTAACTAGATATTGCTATTACTAAAAGTTCAACCCCTCTCACTTCATTAAGCTGGATAAATAGTAAGAGTTAAATCCATATTTAAGCTGGCTAACAGTTAAGCATCTTCTAAGCCAGTTGTTTCTCTTGTCAAGACAGAGGTACCCCTCCAGAAGGTGATTCATCTTACCTATGCTGGACTTTTGCTCACTTCTCCTAAATGTCTATCTGTTGCCTGAATGAGCCCTATTATCCACTGAACAGGGCATAGATGACTAGAAAAGGCAACAAAAAAAAAGTTTTTAAAAATATACTGTTGGTATGTGAAGTCAATGCTTCCTTAACATTTCAGAGAGAAGCTTTGAAATGGAACAGTTATTAATTTTGCTGTTTTCTTCACTGAGATTTTGAATAATTTTAGTCAGAATAGAAATGTCACAAAACAGTTGTCTTTGAAGTATACTTGCTCAAAATATAGTATTTGGTCCATGCTGTCAAATCCTGGGAGTAATGTGTCTAGGAAAAACAAATTTTTAATATATCAGTTAATGTTTTTCATTCCTCAAGGAGAGTTTTTATTGTGGAATATACAATGATTGAGATAAGTCTTTTACTTATCTGAATATGTTTGCTTAGCTCTAGTTAAAATTAGATGTTACAAGGAATACTGTAAGAAATACTTCTTTGCACTAGAATCTTTTCAAAGGGATATTCTCTGGAAATGTTTTTCTATGCTTACAAGCCCTATTTTAGAGGATTAGTTACATCCAAGTGTGTCCTTTTATTTCTAGGTCCTCCTCTGGAAAGACTGAAACATCCTCACAAAATCAGGCTCCAGAGTTGCAACCTCCATTTCTTGATGAGGAGTATAGATACATAAATAAGACGTGTATATTTCTATATTTCCATAAACAGATCTGTTATTGTAAGTGGTTCTAGTTTATTTAGGCTTGCCTCTGACTGAAGTTATACATCTGTCTGTCTTATTTAATACATGGCAAGCAGAATAGATGCTAGTCTTCCTCCACCAGAAAAGCAACTCACAAAGATTTAAAATTTTCACACAGACTTTGTGGAGTGGATCCAAGAAGATTTATGTTAGCACATTTAGGATTACTAATTACACTTAAGCCTTTAGATAGAAGAGTTGAAATCTCAGTCATTCGAAATGACTGAAACCAATGTGAACTTCCTCTGAGGCATGTACACATAAATGCAGAAAGGAGATCTTGTCTTTTTAAACCAATCATATTGCCTTACAGTCCAGCTATGTAGCAAACTAATTTCTTAAAATCTAGTCATAGATTTGAGGTGCTTATAGCCAAAAACTTACGGTGGAATTCAGGCTGAAACCAAGATATTTTTGGGAGATATTAGTTTTGGGTTGTCTGTATTGTAGGAGTATGATTCAGTTACTTAAACACAATCTCTTCCAACCTTTGAGGCACTCTCATGTATCCCAGAAAGCCTCTAGGTGCCCTTTCAGGAGGATAGAGGTCTCCCATCAGTCCTGCGCACTATCTGCCAGGTCCATGATGATGTCTCAGGTATTCAAGGGCATCGCAGGTGGCAATGGACATTTGATTTTATGCATATTTATAATTATATTCTAGTCATCTGTAGGCTCACTAGATGTTTAAATGAAGTGCTGACTAGTCCATACAATCCTTGAAACTCAAAGGACAATTCCACTGACCAGCCACTAGCTGTTTACTGCAGAGGGAACAGACTGTAATCCAAGCATAGACAAATAGCACTCTTATAAATACACATATCTGCATGTCTTCAACTTGAACTGCATCTTTATCTCAGAGTCAACTTTACAATCTGTGAAAGAAACATCAGTTTTGAACACTGTAAGGTGTAGTGGCAGAAAGCATGAGATTTCTTAATGCATAAGGCTAACCAGGAAAGCGTAATGATTCTTTTCTGTTCTAACAAAACTCTTGGTTAGAGTAGTTTAAGTGCTCAGAGTCTTTTTACTTAGATCATGTAAAATTTCAGTCATTATCTTCTATTGTTCACAAAATTTATGAAAACAAGAAATTGTAAATCATCTGATAATAGTATAAGATGCTCTCAATTCACAACATTGTTTTCATTGAACTGCTGAAATAATCTATTAAGGCATTCACAATGTGAGCATATACCTATTATGGGGCTTGGAAAATCAATATATTTGCTGATGTAAGGGTTTAAAAACTTAAACTGTAAATAATAGTTTAGAGCTATGCATGTCATACAAGTATAGAACATACAGTATACTGAATAATGGCTCTGTTTGGAATCATCCACTTATCAAGTAAAACAAAATACACCTAATAGCTAGTTTCAAGAACAAGTGAAAGTCTGAAATTTTGCCTAAGTTTTCTGGAGAAAGAAAACAAAGGCTTTCATGCCTTTGTCCAAAATTGTTCCTCAGTCTCACGAATTACTACTAGACACTTCTTTTCATAATACTCAGATATAATTGCATTCCAAAGTACAGTGAGTCTTGAACTGGACTTGGAATTAAACCAAGCAATCAGAATTATTTTAAATAACACTTCTAGTCCAGTTGAATCAGAGCCTACAACACAAACTGAAATGTCTCTTCGGAGCAACTATTGACTGTGGGACTATCCCTTTTTTATTTTCTGTGGAAAAGAGGAGATTAGGTGTACCCTGCCACAAGTTAACTTGAACACGAACTCACATGGACAGGTTTAGAATGGACTTGTTTAAGTTACTAAATATATCGTGTTTTGCCCAGTGACAGAGAGCTACAGTACACTTCCTTTGCAGCCCCTGTAAATACTCATATTTAATTTCTGTAAATGGTAGCTGTTTCATACATGGAAGAATTAAAAAATAAATGAAATTGAACTACAGAACAAAGTTTGAGCCTGTATAGCTAGAGTAAATAATCCACAATCCAGGAGGAAGCAGTTAATGACCTGCTATGACACCTGGACAATTACAAGTCTATGGGGCCAGAAGGGATTCACCCAAGAGTGCTGAGGGAACTGGCAGAGGAGCTGGCCAAGCCACTCTCCATCATCTATCAGCAGTCCTGGCTAATAGGAGAAGTCTCAGAATACTAGAGGCTTGTCAATGTGCTGCCCATCTACAAGAAGGGTTGGAAGGAAGATTCTGGAACTACAGGCATGTCAGCCTGACCTCGGTGCCAGGGAAGATTATGGAGTGATTCATCCTGAGTGCACTCACTGGGCATGTGAAGGACAACCAGGGGATTAGGCCCAGCCAGTACAGCTTCAAGAAAGGCAGGTCCTGCTTGACCAACCTGATCTCCTGCTATGACCAGATGACCCGTGTAGTGGATGAGGGAAAGGCTGTGGATGTTGTCTACCTGGACTTTAAGTAAGGTCTTTGACACTGTTCCCCACAGTATCTTACTGGAGAAACTAGCTGCCCGTGTTTGGATGACTGTACTCTTCACTGGATAAAGAACTGCTGAATGGCCGAGCCCAGAGGGTGGTGCTGAATGGAGTTAAATCCAGTTGGCAGCTGGTCACAGGTGGTGTCCCCCAGGGCTCGGTTTTGGGTCTGGATCTTGTTTAACATCTTTATCAATGATCTGGATGAGGGGATTGAGTCCACGCTCCGTAAGTTTGCAGATGACACCAAGTTGGGTGGGAGTGTCGATCTGCTTGAGGGTAGGAAGGTCCTACAGAGTGCCCTGGACAGGCTGGATCGATGGACTGAGGCCAACTGTGTGAGATTCAACAAGGCCAAATGCCGGGACCTGCACTTCAGTCACAATAACCCCATGCAATGCTACAGGTTTTGGGAAAGGTGGCTGGAAAGCTGCATGGTGGAAAAGGACCTGGGGGTACTGGTTGACAGCCGGCTGAGTATAAGCCAGCTGTGTGCCCAGGTGGCTAAGGCGGCCAATAGCATCCTGGCTTGTATCAGGAATAGTGTGGCCAGCAGGAGTAGGGAGGTAATTGTGCCCCTGTACTCGGCACTGGTGAGGCCATATCTCGAATACCATGTTTAGTTTTGGGCCCCTCACTACAAGAAGGACAATGAGTTGCTGGAGCATGTCCAGAGAAGGGCAATGAGGCTGGTAAGAGGTCTAGAGAGCAAGACTGATGAGGAGCAGCTGAGGGAACTGGGGCTGTTTAGTCTGGACAAAAGGAAACTGGGGGGAGGCCTTATCACTCTCTACAACTAACTGAAAGGAGGTTGTAGCGAGGAAGGTATGGGTCTCTTCTCCCAGTGATAGGACAATAGCCTTAAGTTGCATCAGGGGAGATTTAGATTGGATATTAGGAATAATTTCTTTACTGAAAGAGGGGTCAGGCATTGGAATAGGCTGCCCAGGGCAGTGGTTGGGTCATTGTACCTGGAGGAGTTAAAAAATCATGTAGATGTGGCACTTCAGGATATGGTTTAGTAGGAATGGTGGTGTTGGGTGGATGGTTGAACTAGGTGATCTTAGAGGTCTTTTCCAACATGTGATTCTATTATTAAAATTGTACAGACTAAAACTAGCCCTGTAAAGGATGTAATTAACTGAACTGCATGATTAAAACTGAATTGAAATACTTAAATTTAAGTTTAGTAAAGGGATATGCTTATTTGCATTATGATTTACAGCAAGATGACCATGTATTACCACTAATGTCTGCTTGCTACCTATACGACAGTAATTTTAATAATATATGAGCTTTATAATTACAAAAAAAACCCCTGTAAACATTAAATGATGAACTATAATTCCACATAAAGTTCATCAATGTGTAATTGAATGACAAATTAAGATTTAAAGAATGGCTGATGTGTTTGATAGCTTAAAAAAATGTACTATATTCATTTGCAGTATAAGATAAGGTTTGCAAGCCCTATGCTATTTTAAGAGGAAGGTTTCTCTTTAGTTAGCTGATAAGTTCTAATATATAGCACTAACTTGAGAAAGATAAGTTAAAGTCTGCATTTTCATTTAAATAACCAATTACATCCAATACAGAAGATTTATTTAACCACACATGTTTTTTAATTCTGCTTAAATTATATTTAAGAACAAGATTATTCTTTCTTTGCCATGGGAGAAGAGTTGTGACAGTGAATTAAGAGCACTGTTTATTTTTATGTTTATAAACAGGGGCATTTATTCTGATTTATACTGATTTTCCTTTAAGGGTGATTTTGTTAATTTTTAACCTTTAGTTGCACTAGAGTGAATGAGAGAAATACAGGAGTAGAAACACAGCATTTATTTAAATCAGTGTGGCATACTTAATTCCATTAGTTTTCAAAATTTAAAAGGGATAAATGTGTAAACAGTTTTAAGCACTAAAAATACTTAATAAACAAATAAATAAATATGTACAGATATTTATAACAACATAAGACATAAATTGTCAATTATGTCTTCCCTTCTCTGACGGTGCATCTTAGCAGAACAGAATGGAAATCTTTTGTGTAGGATTGCACTGTTATATCACATATCCTATCATATTAATATTATATCATATCATATCAATAAAATATGATCCACAGTATTTTGTCTGGACAATAAAAAAACTACTTTAATCTGATATGTTTGACATATCCTGAAAATCCTAGACAAAGGACGATCCAGGACAGTTAAATGTACAGCAGATGCCTGTTGAGACAATGCAGCTGGGACGTGCAAAGTCCCCTGTGCAGGTACAGATCAGCTGTGCAGCACGTGTCCTGTAGGTATGATACGTATGCACCATTTGCACATATATTTCACATAAGGAAATCCTATTAAAAGTTATTTCAATCTTCTCCCAGTATGATTTAAGAAGTGCTAGATTTCAGCAACTACTGAAAACTCCTTTTATTCATTAAAATCACGACAAAGATGACTCTCCCTAACTCCGACATTGTGAAGAGGGCCCAAATCATAGAAACATAGAGTGGTTAGGGTTGGAAGGGACCCTGAAAATCATCTAGCTCCAACCCGCTTGGCACCAGCAGGGATACCTTCCACTAGACCAGGTTTCTCAAAGCCCCATCTAGCCTGGCCTTGAGGGAGCAGCCACAACTTCTCTGGGAAACCTGTGCCAGTGCCTCACCACCCTCACAGTAGAGAATTTCTTCCTTATATCCAGTCTAAACCTACCCTTTTTCATCTGGAAGCTATTACCCCTTGTCCTGTAACTCCATGCCCTTGTAAATAATCCCTCTCTGTCTTTCTTGCAGGGCCCCTTCATGTACTGGAAGGCTGCAATAAGGTCTCCCTGCAGTCTTCTCTTCTCTAGGCTGAACAGCCCCAACTCCCTCAGCCTTTCCTCAGAAGAGAGGTGTTCCATTCCTCTGACCATTTGTCACCATCATAAATCACCCTAATTTATCCTTTTTATTATTCTTCTTGCACAGCACCTTCCTTGCTGTCGGTGACTGGCCAAAGGACTTGGCAGCCATGAGGGAGGTGATACCAAGGTGCAAGCCATCAGTGTCATTTGCGATGACACATGGCTCACCTATATGTCCCTTATCTGAATTTGCCTCTTAACTTCTGTTTCTTACACTCAATTCTCAATAAATTATTTTATGACATTTTATAGGGATCAGTTTTGAGGTTTGTTTTAGTGTTTCTGCCCATACTGGAGGCACAAGAGAAAAGAAACACTGTCAATACATCACTGCTTTGTGCTACTGTATTTAACATAGCAGCAGACTACTACGTCTTCATTATAAAACCTGTCCAAAATAGAGAAATCCTAATGAAAACAGGAACTGAAATGTTCAGGATTTCAGCATTATATTTTAGACAGTGAAAAGTATCTGGTGCTTGAAAGGGTATGAAATAACTTCAGAACTAGAAAACGTTGGGTAGCTGATTTTTGCTTTAGATCTCTTAATTTCTTAGTCAGTGGCTTAAATCTGAATCAAGAGGTACACTATTGTATAGGTCTACTACTTTCTGATGTTAGAGAAAGTAACTCTTTTGTCAGATATTTTAAATACGTATTTTTGTGAGCTCTTTGTTATAATAGTAGAAATTCACTGGGGACTTGTGGACACAAAACAAAATGAGTCTTTAAATCATGGTGAAAGTATTTTAAGGAAATGTGAATGATAATTTAATGAAAATTATATGTTTACAGATCCAGTTCTTGTTTGTAGTCTGGATTTTTAAATTTAATTATATCCATTTATAAACTAGGAAATAAGTTTTGTAATAAATATTCATCTTCTATCATTTACACTTTTAGTAGAAACATTCAATTATTATTTTTATTCTGCAAGAATAAGGTTAAATTGTTTTTTTAATTAGTTATTCCTCAGCATTATTGACTAGGTCAATAGGTAGATATTTAAGTATGAATGCCAAGCCTTATGCAGAGTTTGTAGTGACTAATGCAGAGATGTAATACAAAATTTATTTTTAGCATCATAATAATGAAATAATAATGAAAAAAAGAAGTTGACTTCACCACCTCTGCATTTTCATAATGTTAGACCTTGTGAGCTGACAGCTTTCTAAATATCTTAGAATTAAATCTGATCATGATCTGGAGCTACTAGCTTGCAGAAAAATTACATTTAAAAGAAATGTATTTTTGCTCATTCTATTTTGGCATGTAAGGTTATTGTGTTTAAACAACCACAATGAAAGTTTTCACACAAAAACACTGATCCAAAAATGTTGGAACAGTTATTCACCTGAAAATGTTAAAATATTTTGCATTCCCAAGATGTAATCACATTTTGCTTGCTTTTTAGACTACCCAGTTGGCACAATATTTTCACTTCCTGTTGAGAAGTGCTAACACTAAGGCTCCTTTTCTTTGTATAGACAGATTTCTGCATGATGGCTCATTTGCAGTGAACCAAATATCATCATTTTCAGAAATCAGCAAAGGTGAGCTAGTTCTCAAGGGTTCCACTGCGTGCCTTGCACTGACTTTATGATCAGTGGCAGAGGAAATTCTGCTTGATACTGAACTAACACAAAAGGAAATTTCGGGATCAGTTACACTGTAATTAGACTTTAACAAATCAGAAGGAAAAGCTTAGAGTTTGTGGTAGGTTGGTTTTTTTTCTTTCTTTAGAAAAGAAATACAAAAATATTTATTAGCAAAATAAAAGTTCTGTTGAGAAATAACAGTCCTTACAAAAAGCACTTGGAACATAAATTCTGTACTCTGATACAGATGCAGGTTTTTAATGCCTCCTTAACAGCCCTCTGAAACTGCAGTTAATACAGTTTCTTCCTACACCTGTTTTTTTTTTTTTTTGAAATATCAGAGACAATTTGAAGGAAATTAGAAAGAGAAAGCAGAGGAAATGTTCTAGCGTAATATTACTGCCTTGATGTGGAAGTTTATACAGAATTTGACATAATTTATTGCAAATAAAATTTTGCAGCTGGGCAGGTATACATTTCCTACACTAAGCTGAGATTCTGCTGTCAGCTGCTGTGAATTTGTACCTTGAGTGCAATAAAAGTAATGTAGATTTGTGTTTACATGTGTTGCTATACAATATTTAAGGTGTAAAGAACTTGAAAGGTTGCTAATAGATGGAAGTGTTTATGCTAGAGGAGATGGAAAAATGGAATAAGAAATAGGAGGCATATGGTAACTCAGATGAGAAACATTTCATGCTGGGAGACACATTGCTCTTCTATGGTGTGTTGAATAATCTGGTGTGTGTGTTTTTCTTTGTTTATATGATGTTCTAAGAGCAACACAGTTCCTGTGAGGAAATGAGTATTTTAATGAATTTTAGACAGTCTTGCCTGAGACAAAGATGTATCTAGCTATAAAATATGCAAAGCTAGCCCCAAATTATGAAGGCTTCATTTTTAATGTTCTGTGTTTTTTGTATTAATATTTTAAATAACTCAGTCAAGATGAGGAGCTTCTACTTACTTGTGTATAGCTCTATATTTTTAACTGGCTTATAGTTTGTCTAGCTGATGAGCTGATTTCTGTTGATGAAAAAGCCTTTAAAAACAGACTATGAAATTAGTTTTCTGCCTATCTCTTGAAGTTGTGCACATGAGTTTCTCTGTTGTGCACATGAGTTTGGGAAAAATGGTGAATTAAGAAGAGGACAATTTAAATCTTGCTCGATAGAAAGGATTTAGGTGTTGTGACATGTGTTATACAACACCCCCAACCTCAGAGCCTGTCTCTAAGAGCAGAATTTGCAAAGCTAATTTCAATTTGGAACAAGGTGAGATTGACAGCTGCCAGTACACTAAGTGCTAGGATGCCCAAACCAATCAATAGGAAATGTGGAAGAGCAGAGCATTTATGAAATGCTGTCTCCTGCAGGAACTGCACTCCCCAAAGATGGAAGTCAGACTTCTGGCTTTTGCACATTTACCTGATAAAAACACTTGCCCAGTAAGTGGTGTTCTGCTTCCTGGAATGCTAACAGAGTTTGTATTTGCTACTTGTTGGATAAAGGAACAAAAACAAAACAAGAATAATTCTGAAAGCAGTCACTCAAGACAGCATCTTTCCCATCGGGCCAGCTGAACTGCTAACATCTGCTCTTCTCTGGCCCATGTGGCTTTTGCACTTCTTGCTCACAGTGGCACAGTTTTCCACAAAAAGGATAAAAAGGCCATTGCCTCCCATAACTGTGTGATTAACACAGTCTGTTATGATACACCAGCTCCAATCCTAACCTTTCTTGTCCTTTGTGGGGGGTGGGGTGGGTCTCAAAATGGGTCTGCTGGAGCAGATGTTCTAACAAATAAGACATGAGAAGTAACAGCTTAAGTAAACTTTGTCTATTCTGTGAACCCTGAGCAAACTGACTCAGCAGAGATTTTTAGTAAAGATTGATGGAGGAACGCCTGTTTTGTGGACCTTGGAAGAGGATGAATCTTAAGCAGACAGATACACAGTAATCAGCTCAGAAAAGGCCATGTAGTCCTTGTTCAGACAATACGGAAGTTATCGTTCAAAACACTTGCGTGTCTCAGACATCTGTGGGTGTCAGTTTTCTTTCCCTCCTACATCTTCTTTCTTTTTTTTTTCCATTGGTCCTCTGAACTTCAGCATCTCCTCTTGTTTGAGTGGGACTGAAAGAGCTCCTAGTTGTGGTGGTGTCACAGTTTAAAGCAGGGTGTCAATAAACTGAGTGGCAGATGCTCTCTATTAACGCCCATCCTCCCACCAGAGGAAGGGAAAAGGAGGAAAAGGGAGAGAGACTTACAAATTGAATATTAAAAATTTTACTAATAACACTAAAATACTAATAATATTAATAATAAGAGAAATAATATAAAAAATACAAAACCAATACTGAGTTTCCCAGAGTTGGGTGCATGGGTGCTGGTGTCCCGCCAGCAGCTGCTGGGCAGCACCAGAAAGTCCCTGACTGGCCTCAGCAGTAGGCACGAATTGGACTCAGGAACACACGGATCAGAATCTGGATCAGGATCGCAGGTAGAACAACAAGCAGAGTCCTCTTCAGAAGCTGGCCATGGACGAAGAGAGAGAGACCCTCACGATCCCCCATCTTTAAACTGAGTATGACATGCATGGCACAGAATGCCTTGTTGGTCAATATCGGGTCACCTGTCCTTTCCTCCTCTTCCCACAAGTACGACCCCTTCCAACTCCTCACTTGTGGGACCTAAGAGGTCTATCAGTGACCTTGGCTGCTGTAGTAATAACTATAAACAGGGGTCTTTTTTTGCATTCCTTTCCTACCATTAGCTCAGTGTGATTATAAACTTTAGGTGTTATCAGCTTTGGAGTAGATGCAGTCTGTAAAATATGCAGCCAACTTCAGAAAAATGCAGTTACTTAGAAGAATGTAGCTGTAACGAAAATTCACTAAAAGAGAATCGGTTCTGTTTTAATCAAAACCAGGACAGGTGGTTATAATAAGTCCAGACCCTCCAGTTAACCAGAAAATAGACTTGTAAAGTCATTTGTCTTTGATGTAGACATGTGCAAGTATGCAAGGATTTATTTCAGATAACTTCAGAAGTACTTCATTTAAACCGCATTTAAAGATCTTGAGATAAAATTTTTTCTGTCCCTTTGCCATACTATGCCATTGTTCAAAAAGTCACCATGAAACATGTCAACAGAAGTCTTTTACTTGCTTAGAGCATTCAAGGAAACATAATAGAAGCTGAAAAATACATTCATTTCTGTAAGAATTACTTCTCACAGATTTAAAACTATGTCAAAATAAAAGTCAGTATATATGTGACAAGTCTAGAGATAATATCACCCCCAAGCAACAGACCAGTGATGGATTGACTTGGTATATATTAGCTAAATATAATGATGGTCCTCACATTTTTACTTCTACAACATAGTTGTTAATCTTAGCTGCATTCTAACCTAGCCACATCTCACAGAAATATTCTGGAATGATTTACAAATTGGGAAACAATATTCTATTCTGTTTTTATTAGCAGCAGAATGTCACCTTTTCCAGGTTAATTGCAGAAATACATATTTCTCTCATACAATTTTTTTTTCAAGAAAAGAGGACATATCCAAAATAAGGCAGCAGCAAGAATGTATCATATTTAGTTGGTAAGAAAATCTACATTATTTTCAACTTGAATTATGTAAGCAACAGCATGCTGAAGATTTTTTAATAGTAGTAGTAGTATTATTTCTTTATTTGCCTGACAGTATCTAAATAAAAACTTCAGTTCCAAGTTTTATTTAAAATTACAGTGTCCAAGAAAGTAACTGTGTTTATCTGGAACTGTACAGTCTTCATATTTCTTTTTTCTGTCTCTGCTTAAACTTTGAATCCCTAGCGAGCTGCTTTCTGGCTCTGTAGTTAATATGCTGTGACTGTATGGAATAACACCAGGATGCCATTGACATTTTGTTGATAAGATTTGCATTAAAACATATTCACAGACAGCCTGTCTTGCAAATATGCATCACTGTAGAACCTTTATCAATTTCAGACACACTCAGACTTTGTCATGCATAAAACTTACAAAAACAGTGCCAAGAACAGTTACCCAAAAAGGTAGAGAGAAAGAAGGTTAAGAGTTTTATAACAGTTCAGTTCCTTGTTGTGTCAAGATGGAGAAAAGAATCAAAAACACAGTAATAAATTTTTGTTTTACTCTTTTATGTTTATTTCTCTGCAAATGTCTTATGCAAATGTAGACCGTTAACATGCTCTTTCTAGACAGCTCGGCTCATATATCTAGGTGTTTTCTCCTCACCTTTCTATTCGATCTCTTCTGAGAAACTAACTGGAAAAATATCTTTTCAGGTTTTTTCTTGTTTCTGTTCCCTTCAGAGTCAATTATCTTGTTTTCTGGATTATGCAAAACACACTGAAAGCTACAGTTTACCATTTTTATTTATCAGTTCTGGGATATAACTTAGTTTTACAGAGGAGATACAGAACTGAGGACAAACAAACTCATACAAAGGCAATCGCACAAGAGTTTGATACTGTCCAATTGATTACACTAAAGAATCATGATCTCTTATGATTCAATAATAAAACTGCCTTTTGCCTCCACTGACATGAGATCTAAGTTAATAGGAAGTGTTATTCAGGTCACTAATTAAATGAAAAGTTAGCTATTGATAGTTGCCAAATCCCCCTCTAGCATGGTTCAGCTGGTAGTGTGAAGTCTAGGTGCAAACTGTGGATCATTTCAATCTGTCCTCTACTTTCTCTTCAGACCAAACTGCACATAATGTACTGACAACTCCCAGACCCTATGGGAATTAGAAGTCTGGGTCTTGTTCCCATGATGCAGTTTCCCTATGAGCCAGCAGAAGCTCATATAATGGTATTATTTTCTTTTGTAGGTTTCCACTGCATAGTTTTCCATTTGCACAAGAAAGAAAACCTGCCTGATAGTTTTTTGGTAAGTGGCAAGTTGGAGTGGCTACTCCTAGAATTGCGGCCTGTACACTGGCAGTCACTTCTGAGGTCAATATATTGGAGTCCAGTATTTAAGAGTCCAATATATGGTATTAAGTGGTACTTCTGTAGATTTGGCTGAATGACCTAGCTCTGGACTTCCCAGTGCCCATATCTGTTGCAGATCTACGTTTTAACTTCTCTGCCCCTGAGCCAGCTCAAGTCCTGAAGTATTATGACTCAGTTCATGCATTGCTGAGCTGAGCAGTAAGTCCAAGAGGAGTCATTGTCAGGTGTAGCGCCAAATAAAGGAACTCTATTTTCAGCTTTTGCATTTCCACATTACTTTGCTATACTGCATTGACTATCAGGATCAGGTCAGCATTTGTTTGAAGATGTCTTCAGAGTATGCTGAGACAATGTATATGTTGCACAGTTTTATTATTCCTGCACAGCTGCTGTGCTCAGCAGTAGGACTGTCTCTGTCCTAGTAAATGGAATGTTCCTGGGACCACTGACTGACTGAGGACAGCTACAACAGAACTGTTTGCATCAGTGTGAAAGGACTCTTGCCTTACAAAACAGGGCAGTTTCCTACTGGGAACTGGTCTTGACCTGTGCTAACTGCTGAACTGTACTCAGAGGTTGTTGGGGACTGCTATTTGTCAGTGCCCAAAAGCATGGTAGGGGCAATTCTAATAAGGTTCTAATACAGAAAGCAGAAAGCTGAGCTCCTGTGCCCAGAACTCTTTCCTGCCCCACTTTATATTTGTACCCTGGGAGCCAGACTGCACTCTAGCCTAGCTGCTGCTCCTCAGTGCCTTGCTGGGGGACAAAAGGGATTTTTTTTTCTTTCTCTCCTTGATTTCAAGACAAGGCATCATACAAAGGTTTAACCAAACTTCTGAGTGCCCCTCTTTTTTTTTTTCCCCCTGGGCAAGACCTTCCTTTCCTGCAAGTATGTACTCCAGTTTGATGTTAATAACAACAATCTCATTGCCTATTTTCAATGTAAAGAAGTTAATGGCCCCGAAGTCCTGCTTTCTTGTCTCTCAAATGTACTCCAGGGGCTTTTAAGCCCTAAATTGCTTAGTTTTTTGTGGGTTTAATTCTTTAATTAGAACATAAAAGTTTTCTGCTTATTAAAAATACAAATGCTATGTCTACAATTTTCAAAAGCTTTGCTAATCATGGAAGGGTCTAGGAAAGCTCCAAAGTAATTATATCTTGTAATTATGAGAAAAAATTTCCCAACTACTTTTTAGTGGATCACAACATTTACCAGCTTGGAGCCTCCAGCTATATGGATGAGATTAGCTGCTAATTGGAAGGAGGAAATAAAGAATGAATAAAAAATGAATTTTATGTTTTAAAATATCTTGGATTTGTATCTGATTTACTATGAGAGAGTCTCTTTTGTGTGGGTTGCTTTTTTTTTTTCCTTCTCACGTAGAAGGCAGGAAAGGAGCTGAAATGTGCCGTTGTACATACAATAAAGTGTTTGCAAATCACAGATATTTTTTGAAAAGGATAAGTGGGGAGGGCTGGGTAAGTCCTGTCTGCTTCTTGCAGGGACTTTGGCTTAATAATTCATCTTTATACATGCTGTGTCCTTGCCACTCTCATAAAAGCAAAACATCATGGAGACTAGGGCACATCAGAAGAATGAGAAGGCGTAACAAGTTTGAGCGGAGCTTCAGTCTTTCACTGTTACAAAGGCCCCTGAAATTCTTTCCTCAGCTATACAAACAGTTCTCGGGCACCCCAAAGGTCATATTTATGAGACAGACTGATATTTAGTTTCAGGGGTGGGAGTATATCCCTTAGATGTTATGCAGTTCCAGATCTTGATCGCAACGAAAATTCCCGTATAACATGACGTGTCAATACAGGTAGCTTGTCCAGGCTGCTCATGGTACATTCTTGGAGTTACGCAGTAACTGGAAAGCTCAGTTCAGATGCTGAAGGTGATTGCGGCATGATAGCACAGTGCCAGTCCAAGATAAAATGGTGCACTTTCCAAAGAAGTTATTTAGCTTCAGTGCAGAGCTGTGCAACTGATTGCTTCCATTCTGGTACTAGTGAAATCTTCACTGAATCTGGGTGTTGGGGCAGGTGGGGGGTGTCCCTGTACTGATTTCTGTTGAACTGCATAGGTGCACTTAAAGAGTAATTAAGAACTTCCATGCTGCTTTGCACAGGCAAAAAATTTGGGACACAAAATTAAAGGCTTCTAAGAAGGATCTGTCCCTTGCTGTTAATCTGTTTTTGGGTAACATTTTGCAATATTAATTTATTTAACAGATTTTGTATGTTTAGATGTTGATAGCTTGAGGTTTGATTCGTCAGTTGCTCTTCCTTACAGCAAAAGCAATGCCTAATTAACATGCAGCTGCCTTGCTGTAAAGTTGATTGAGATGGTGGATGATATTTTAGCTGATTGTCATGCAGTGGAAATGACAGAAATAGCAACAATCTGGGGCTAACTGGAATTTGAAAGTGGAATTTCTTCCAAGGCTGGCACATCTTATCTATATCATACCTAAAGAGAAGTGCAGTAATGTATTTCACAGAAGATAAGATTATGCTACAAGATAGGAGTTATAAACAGGTACTCTTGGCAATTGCTAGATTTTAAATCTAAGCCTGTGTAGCTCTTAAAGTCTGAGCTAATCATTTCTTCACAATCAAAAGTAATTGCTTAAATCAATTAATACAAGTACAGGTCATTTTCTTACCCAACCTGGTAAAGTAACACAAATACAGATGGGTGTTACTTTTTTTAATAGGTTTGGTGACTAATATGATTAAAGTATAAAGTATTACACTTCCAGTATCCACAAATTCTTTATGTGCTGTCTCCAGCTAGGGAGCTCATATGTGCAAGCAATGAGGAATATTTCTTAATGAAAACCTTTAAATTGCATGCCAAGCTATGAGATTTTCATATATTTCAGAAATATGTTTCTTTTTTAAAGCCTACAACTTCGCAACACAAGAGCCTCTATTCCATGCTATGCAGGCTGTTTGGAATTGGGCTTGCTCTACAGACCTTGCCCTATTTGGCCCAGTGCTTTTATCTTACCTGTGCTTCTTGTTATCCGTAACCATTTTGGTACAATTTGCACTGGAACAGAACTACACAAGTTATTTTTTACTACTAAAGATACCTTCAGAAATGTAGTTCTGAGTCCTCCAAACTGTTTGTGTTAGCAAATATTTTGCCTGTCTTTTGGTCCGAAGAACAGGGGAAGATAATGAAAAAGTCAAGGAATTTCTGCTGTTTATTTTGACATAAGACTGACTCTTCTAAAGCGTGTGTGCGTAGAGTTGTAGACAGTCCAAATTTAAAGAAATCTTGATCAGAGTAGATATTTCAGTTGCCCACTAGTTTGACTACACTGCTGGGTGAGTCATTTTCAGATAACCTGTGTCTTCTGTATAACAAAATGATGTTGATAGTAATTATGCTGAAATTAGAGTCTACTTCAAAAAGGACCAGAAACAGCTGAGCTTGTCTGACTTCTTTGTCGTATAGATGGAGCCGTATAAATGTCTGAAGAAGGACAAACATTTTTTTTTTTCTATCTAACAGAAATACCAAGATGTCTGAGTATGTAGAAAATTTTGCGTCGTTACTTATGTCATCACCCTTACTATTAAATTCTGTGTGAAATCTGCTTATGTGTAGGCAAGAGGAGATCATTTGTTTCAGGAAATGATGGAAAGTTTTGTGAGAGAGAGAAGATGAAATTTAAGCACGTCATTTCCTTATGTCCTTTGAAACTCTCTGACCAAATATTTAAACCAGTGGTATTCTTGTAACAGGATTCATTCATCACAGTTGCTTTCTCCAGTACTGATACTAAATGATAATAAATGAATTAAGAAAAATAGTTAATTATCAAAATAAGAATATTCTGGCATTGGAATTTTCAAGTGAAATATAATTTATACACCATACAGCTTTTGAAATATGTTAATCATGAAAATCACTGAAAAGTTCAGCCAGATCTTGCTTTCTAGTAGATAGTTGTGTCTGTTTTTTTATGGTATTTGTTGTTGTTTTGTTGCTGCTCACTACAAAAGTAGGTGGCTACTTCTCAGTACATTTTTCAGGACATCATCAGAGCACATTCAGTGTTGCTTAGATTTTTATGGTAAATTAAAATTCGTGTTCCTTGTGTCACTGTAGCTGAGACCCTATTGCATCGTTTTAGGTATGATCAAGGAGGTAGGGACATAGAGCGTTATTCTGAGGCATTCTTTATGCTATTAAATTCATGCATGTGTTCTCCTCTGTTGGATTCTGGAACACATTCATGTATTTTATGTATGCATATGCATTATGACAAACTGTTTTTGGAAATGCCAAGAAATGTCACTAGTGTTAACTTGTTAGCCATGGTATGTTAACTTTCTGTCCAAAATGAAACTGACAAATCAAGGGCTTCTTTACGTCAGGATATGCCAGCTACATGGATTTGTGCCTGTTACCTCTCTCAGTAGGAAGTCTGAAGGGATGGGGGTGAAAGTAATGCCAGGGCATGTGGTATTTAAAAGAAACATAGTTATTCTATCACCACATCAACTGACAGTGTAATCTATGAATTATTTGCAGCCTTTATGAATAGCCACTTGAAATATCTCTTGAGGTTTCTACCGTAAGGCTGCCTATTACTCTTATTTACTTCCTAAGACATCAATTAAGCTTGATAAAGCAGAAAAAATGAATGTCACATTTGGTATACTTCTGGCTGACTGCATTGATTTTTGGCTTCTGAATAGATTCAATTACATGGTGTAATTCAAGCTTGTCGTGACTGTAATTTTGTTGGATGTCCTCCTCCAATAACTTCTCCTTTTTCTAATTTCCCATGGGAGGTCAAAGGTCACTCTAAAAACTACATTTTAAAAATAGTTGGGCATTAGATTTTGTTGAAAACACTTAGTAAAAATAATGAGTTCAGTAAATGCTTTTACACACAGTTGTCAGAAATCTGAAAATATTAGAAACAGTGGGTCCTCAAGACACCGTCGGTGCTGGAGAACATTGTAGCTCGAAACGCCAGTCTCTCAGCGTTTTATGGAAACCCAGCCTTAGTATTAATGATGTTCAGAGTCTTGTTCTCCTTTCAGATTCTTGATGTGTGGATTTGGCTTCATGTGTATTCTGTTGACATTCAAGAATTTTCCTTCATGACCATTTTCCACCTGTCTCTTACACTCCACATCACTGCAGATACTGCATATGAAAGATGAAGCAAGAAATGAAGCATAATTACCTTCAGGTACTCTTGTTCAATTCACTTTAATACTCTAGTCATGCTATCTTTCATATGGAAAAACTGGCATGATTCCAAGATCTAATGAGTAATTTCTTGGGCCTGCAGTTCCTATATCTTCACCAAGTTTACAGGCCAAGTGCTTCAAAACAGCCTTTTTTCTGGGTGTCTACTAAAATAGGCAAATGCTGTTTCCTGTCAAATTAGCAACGTCACAAATAAGCAGTGAAATAAGGAAATATTTGTTTCTGAGAAGAAAAAAAATAAAAGTTAAAGATTTCCTTTATTGTTTAAAACATGTTTGGTGGGGGTTTGTTTCACTAATATTAATGATGGTGGTCATGGTCCCGAGAGAAAGAGTGTAGGCAAGGAGTCAAGGATATTTTTTTTCCAGTGAGAATAATTAACTTAATAAAATTATATGTTTGACAAACAGTTCTTGATTCTTTATTCTATTTGTTTGTTTGTTTTTACTCTGTTTAAAAAGTCTGTTGAGGGACATAAAGTTCAGGGAGCCGTTGTACAGAATATCCTATATGCATTTTTTTATCTTCTTTTTTTTTTTTTTAAAAAAAAAACCAGCTATTTTGCTGAAAGCAAAGGAGAAGAAATGAATATGATAAAGAAAACAGAAAAAAGAAAAAAGAAGAAAAATCAATCTGATTCAGTTAGACTACTTTCTTTGTCCCTTAATAGCCTTATGTCATGTTGATACTTATTAAATAACTAGACAAAAAAGATCATATTTTGCTACACTACAGACATCCAGTTTGGTTTATTGAGTCACAAGGAAATATGCCATAAACTATGTTGAAACTAAAGAGGGCATTGAAAGGAATACAGCTTATTTTAGGGGGGAAAAAACCCTGTAACAAAATACACAGTAGGGAAGTGTGGTTGTCTGAACCTGGAAAATGTGGGTTTAATGTCATTTCAGTGCCAAAATTCATATTAACATATCACTTAAGCCCACATCCTCAGCTGCCTTTTGGCTGTAACAAAGTGGAATCCTCTACTCCAAGTCTCATCCATAGCTTCCTCATCTTCGTTTAAGGAAAGATTTCCAAGTTACCCATGACTGAAGATTTATGTTAGGCAGGAGTGAAAAGGGTAGCACGAACCTTTTAAGGAGCCAGCTGGCTAGAGAGTGGTATTTCCTTTGCCAGAGAATTCCCTCCTCTTTTAGAAAATGGAGCAGTGAGCTTTCATTGGGAATTGAACAGCTTAACCTCATCATCCGGTGAAAGACCTGGATGCCAAATCTTGTCTGAGAGACAGGAACAGATACAGAGAGGAGATGACAGCAGGAGGAAATGCTTCCACCAGAGGGGACTGTGCTGGTTAGGACTCCGAATTCCAGAAAAGTTGTGTTTTAAAGGGGTTGTGAAAAGGGTGAATACGGATCAGTTCTTTTCTGCCTTTTTATAGATGGGCAGTTCAAAATAGTCAAAAGAAATTATCATTTACATAGCAGAATCTGGTGCTGCAGGGCACAGGAGACATGAGGTATTTTCTGTCAGCCACTGTCAAAGGCAGAAAACCATACTGGATTGTTAGATTGAGTTTCAGTATAACTCATTACAGGGATTCCTATGATCATATGATCAGGTTTTCTGCCTCCTAAACACAATGAAACAGGGGACACCTCAGATACAGTCTGCTGAATATATCCATGTTGCTTTTTCAGGGGTTGCGTAAGGGGAAATCCATAGTAAAGTCCATGAAGCTGACCAGGTGATACTCATACATTGCTTAACTAGCATGTAGACTCAGTCGAGTGGCAGCACTCAGTTTTTGCAGACTGTGTATGCATTAGGAGAACCCTAGACAACGTCAACCCACATGTGAAAAGGCCTTATATGTCACTGTGCCCGCTTAAAGTTTCCCACCTTAGATCCTATAATGCTTTGCAGTAATGTTGCATAGCTGACATCAGTTCATGGGGCTATTTTCGAGGAAGGTCTTCACAGCCCATTCTGCAAGACTAATTGAGTCAGGACAGCTTCTTCTGGGTTGATTTGTAGTATGGCCCTTGCGGTTGTCCCTTCAGCCACAGTTCACTCGCAACAGATTGTTGAGCGTAGCACATTATGTAACAGCAAATCACCTGTGTTCTTGGGTTGTGTAGTCTGCCCTTGTTTCATTAAAATAAATCTTGCTAAATAGGGCTATTTTCATGAAAAGTATTTAGGTATCATGGAATCCACTTACTTAAGAGGCTTTGATGCAGTAGGCTGAGGCTAATGAAAACCATATTAGTCTAAGCAGAGTGACACAGATGACCCATTGATACAGGTATTTTGTTTCATTTTCTGGGGAAAAGCTTATGGGATTAGCTGGCAGAAAAAAGTTTAACCTTTTAATTTTAAGGTGCAACACTTCAGTGTTTTAAATGAAAATAAATTAACATTATTGAAGCTAACTAGTTCCTTACACAGGGAATCTAATTTAATCCAAGAATAGCATGGAGAAGGGGAAATCGGAATATTTATTCACTATTTCTCATAACACTAAAACTAAGAAATCCAATTAAATTGGTCTGCAGTTGGTTTTAAAGAAACAAAGGAATGCTTTTTCATACAAGATATGATTGAATAATGGCACTCATTGCTACAATACAGTTTAGATACCAAAAATACAATTTGGAATAAAAAAGAGAAGTTCAAGAGAAATGGCTTTGTCTGTTAGAGGCTATTAAACATTGTGATCCAGCTGCAACCATAAACTATAGAAAATAAAACTGTGTTGCAGGGGGGGCTTACTTTACACTTTACCTCTTTCTTCTTACCTCCTGTTCAGCATTGCTACTGATTTCTGTCATAGACATAATATCAGGCTAAATTTATTTCAGGGCTGACTGAACGACAGCATTTTCACCTTTTTATCTAAGTATTAATCCCTTACTATCATAACACTGGCATATCACATGGTCCTAGTGCATTTCCACCGTTGACTGACACACAGCTCTAGGAAGGAATTCGAGTCCTTACATAATTGATGGTGCTGCTGTCACTGGGTGATTGACTCTGCTCCTCCTTTCCTTCTCCCAACTCCTGTACCATCCTGTAAGCTCCCCTGAACTTGCTCCCTGGAGCTTGGGTAGCCACATTGTTAGACAGGTCACCCCACCTATTTGACTCAATAAAAATTTCTTCCCTCCCTAGATTAATTTTCAGAAAAACTAATGAGCTGATCTGATTTGCAACACGGTGACACAAACTGCAGGGCTGATGAAAACGTTAACGGGGGCAGGGGGGTAATTTTTCCACAGATTGTCAATTCTTAAATATTTTTCATGATTTTCTTTAAAATATGTTTTGCTGTAACAAGTTATTATTCTTCTCCCTGTTCTTTTACAGAATCACAGAATCACAGAATAGTAGGGGTTGGAAGGGACCTCTGTGGGTCATCTAGTCCAACCCCCCCGCCGAAGCAGGGTCACCTACAGCA
>Ga0065711_1001929_pt1 | contig 41214 bp, 27 predicted proteins | sample Hoacrofraction12_FD_59098 | JGI IMG/M metagenome (GOLD analysis project Ga0065711, IMG submission 59098) | Hoatzin crop microbial communities from Cojedes, Venezuela - Epithelial fraction 12 v2 (version 2) | ecosystem: Host-associated > Birds > Digestive system > Esophagus > Crop | place...
CTTGAATATCTCCAGAGAGGGAGACTGAATATGTAGACCTAGTCTGTGATCTTACGGGTGTTTCAGCTGTATACTAGTAGAGTTTAGTAGCATCCTCTGTTAGTGTACTAACGAGATGAATGTGAAAAATGAGTAATAATGGTTGCATTATCTTGAATTGTTGAATAGGCCAGTACTGGAAAATCATTTTATGTTGTACTTAATACATTGTGAGAAGGTTGTTTTCCTATAAAATGCCAACAATTTATTTAGATTTTTTTTTTAATAATGTAGATTGTTAGACTTGGATTGTAAACAACTTTTTTATCATTTTGTATTCTCTCAAAGGTGCTTTTTGACAAAATTACAGTCCAGTTAATGTTCCAACTATCAGTCCTTATTTTTTTAAATTACATGTGATAGCTTTTTACATAGATGAAAGGCATGTAGTTTATAGAACTGTTAGGAGTTATTTTTTGCTTGCAACTGAAACTCTTTTTTGCTGTGTACTTTATTTGCTTCTTTCTCTTCTCTAGTAGATACCAGAAAAAATGGTTTGTATGGTGTAGTATATGACCATTAGCAAAAATACAGAACTGTTAAGATTTTTTTTTGGTCATCTGTATTTTCTGGCAGGTGATGTCATAAGGCATAAGACCTTTTAATTCCTTTGTAATATTTTCAATGACAAGTTCAGCTCACGTATACTTCGACAAGGTGTGGATGGGAATTGTGCCTTAATAAATCTGTGCCTTGTTCTGTATAATGTGGCTGCTCATACATTTCATAAGCGGTGTCATCAACATCACGTTTTTGGTAGTAGGTGCAGAATTTTGGAAAGCTTGTTTACCTTGCGTATGTTTTCCACACTTTGAAGTTTGCTGCAGGGAAGCTGGAAGTGACTGCTTTGCTATTCAGGGTAACCTCGACCACTTTTTGCCACAGATGTTTTTATTTTCCAGAAGTTCCTTTTTTATTCCTTTTTCATGGCTAAGTAATTTTATATTATAACATGCAGTGTTTTGTTACTGATTGAAGTTGAGATGACATTAGAACATATACTCTCATAGTAAGTCAGCTTTCGTTTTTGGAGTTCCTCATAGAAGTTGCAGAATGCAAATGTAAATTGCAGCTTTTTCAGAATGGGAGGTAGGTTCTTCAGAGTATCTAGGTGTCTGTGTACAGTATGTGGTTCTCTAGATTTGTAGTAATTTCCCTTCTGTGTGGCAGTAGTTGTGAAACAGTTGTTAAGAATCAAAATAGAACATCAAACTGAACATCTTTGCAAAATATTTTAAATTCTCATAAGAGGGAGGAAAGGTTATTAGTATGGTAAAGACTAAATAATGGTTCTTACTAAATTGCAATGGTATAAAAATATCCTCATAAAAACACAAGAATATCTTGGACTGTCTTCGACCTCTGATTTTCTTAGTTCTAAGATTCTTATTTGCATGTGAATAACAGCAAAGTGTATGGTTTAATATTTTTTTCAGCTATGGCTTTGAGTGGGTATAATTTCTTAATTTATTTAGAGAAATATTAAAACCCTTTCAGTGTTTCTCTGGAAGTAGATTTCTCGCTAACAAATCTTTGTTGCAATCCCACGAGTAACCAACTTTTATAGCATGTCTCACTGTGCCAATATTTTTTTTAACAATCCGTTTTATTTAAAATAATTTTAAAAGCCCTGCCTTTTGGCAGGCATATAGAATAAATATGCCTTTTTATTTTTTGTGTATTTAATGGGAATCAAAGACAAATTCTTAAGTATTTGTGCAAAAAAAAAATCCTTTCTCTACATGATTGGTCTATGCATGTATTGGATAGGACATAGTGATAGGTGCAATAAACAGATTTGGAATAAATTGGGAGGATGCAGGAGACTTAATCATAAGCCACATCTTGAGTCAACTGAAGAAGCAGAGCTTAGAACAGAGAAATATAATAATTAAAATTCATAGATACATGCTTTGGAATTAAGCACGACTATGTTGTTAGACTTTGCTTTTCAAGATTCATCTAAAGTCCTTGTTAAGTGGCTTTGAGAAGCTGCACAACTTTCAGCTTACATGAGATAAGTTCTTTCAACGGATGTCACCTCTAGCAGAGCAGTAAGTGCACTCCCTGAGACAGAGGAGAGGAAGAGAAAGATTCATAGAAACTTCCTCTTTTCTCATGGAGAGATCCATGGTCTGCTAGTATTTTGATGACTGAAATGCTAACATCATGGAGAAAAAATTACCTTCAATGGATAAATCTTTTTATCAATATTTTTGTTCTAGCAAAAATAGTTCTAGATAGTTGTAGAAATATTATTTGATCAAACATTTTGTAAGTTTTGACAGATGCCATTGTATAGAACCAGCAAGACTGCTATTGCTTAGTCTGAAGTGAGTGTATGTCATATATGTTTTGTTTGAATAGAGAGGATTTATCTTTTTATAATGAAGAATTTTGTAGATGAGTAATTGTTCAGCAGGACTGAATGCAGACCTCTTTGGCTTTGAATTTGTAAGCAAATGGGAATTTGAATTTATAAGCAAACGGTTATCTAGGGGAAGGTATAAAAATGACAAGATGAGCTCTTGTAAGTGGGAAATGGTATCCTATTGAAAAGCCCTTCTTAGTAGAATGTAAACCACTTATTTCTGAAGTAGTAAAATCTTACTCGGCCACAAGTAGCACTTAATTAGTTGTGTGGGTTTTTTAACTCAATATTATACTACTTTTATCTTTTGAGAGCTTTCTAGTATACACATATTTTATAACACTAATAGAATTCCTCTGTATTGCATAGATCATTTGGGATAATGCCCAAGATATAATTCAATGTAGTGTTTTAAGGAGTTATAAAATGTTTGCAGACTCATCTGGTTTATTTTATCATGGTGAAGGGATCTGGTTGAATTTCACTCTTTGAAGAATTTTGCCGACACTGTCAAGAAATTAAGATCTGTTGTATTACTTTAATTACTTCTTGGTGAGACATTAAAAGTTTTGGTTTATGAATTTCTTCAGATGTTTTGAGCATGGCTTAGAATGGGATAAATGGTTATTCACTGCGGGCAGTTTTGATCTGGTAAAAACATGAAGAAACACTATGTACACTAGATTTCTACAGCAAAAGTATTATTGGCCTATAGAATGAAAAGTAGCACTGAAGATGACTTTCTGCAGTATTTTTGTATTTCTGTAGTTGATATACTGGAAATGTTAATAAGAATAATCTTTTTTAACACCAAATATGTGAAAAAAAAAGTTACTTTTTCTTTTAAACTCTAGACTGTTTGTATAACTGCCTGTTGAACCATTGGTGTGGTCCACTACTGGTGGACAACAGGTTGACTATGCGCCAGCAGTGTGCCCTGGCTGCCAAGAAGGCCAATGGCATTCTGGGATGCATCAAGAGGAGTGTGGCCAGCAGTTCGAGGAAGGTTCTCCTTCCCCTCTACACTGCCCTAGTGAGGCCCCATCTGGAGTACTCTGTCCAGTTCTGGGCTCCCCAGTTCAAGAAAGATGAGGAGCTACTGGAAAGAGTCCAGCGGAGGGCTACGAGGATGGTGAGGGGACTGGAGCATCTCTCCTATGAGGAGAGGCTGAGGGAGCTGGGCTTGTTCAGCCTGAAGAATAGAAGGCTGCGAGGGGACCTAATAAATGCTTACAAATATCTGAAGGGTGGGTGTCAGGAGGATGAGTCCAAACTCTTTCCAGTGGTGCCCAGTGACAGGACAAGGGGTAACGGGCACAAACTGAAGCAGAGGAAGTTCTGTCTGAACATGAGGAAGAACTTCTTCCCTCTGAGGGTGACGGAGCCCTGGAACAGGCTGCCCAGGTAGCTTGTGGAGTCTCCTTCTCTGGAGATATTCAAGACCCTCCTGGACAAGGTCCTGTGCAGCCTGCTGTAGGCGACCCTGCTTCGGCAGGGGGGTTGGACTAGATGACCCCCAGAGGTCCCTTCCAACCCTGACCATTCTGTGATTCGGTGATTCTGTGGTTTATGGTTGAACAGGTATTATTTGTATAGATACAGACATAAAAAAATTGCATTATACAGATGGTACTTTATATCCAGTCTTAACACTATCAAAGGAAGCTGACTGGAGCTTCATATAAGAATTATAAAAGGCTAAACTTATGAAAAATGCATCTTGGCATGACAGCTATCATTTATGTCCTCTGTTTTCCAGTTTGTAGGGTAATAATTGCAGTAGAGGATAACTGAATTGTTTAATTGTCACTTACAATTGTGGCATTGAAAGGTTTTCCAGACTGCATCAGTTGTTTCTGTATTTTCTGAGCTTCTTTTGGAAAATGCTTTTAGATTGCACTTTAAAAAATACATTTTAAAATGTAATTACATTTAAAAATTACATTTAAAAAAATCACATTTAAAAAAAAAACACTTTGTTTTTAGCACAGTGTAGGGTTCATTGGCTTTAGCATTTTAGTTCTGTAGTAAAGAATCTGCTTTTGAGAGAATGTATTGATTGTCCATGATTGAAGCAGATGGTTCACATTGCAGTGCACAAACTGGATTTCCTCAGACTGAGCCAGGAGATGCATTCTGAGAGTGTACCTTGTGCTCCAATTGTTAATAAATGTTCACCCTGAAGAACCAAGGTAGAAATGGTCTGAAGTAAATCCTGTTGGCACACGTGTAGGGTCTCAGACAAAACAATTCTGCCCTTGGAGAACCTTCTTCCACTGGCCTGCTAAAGTAGGCATAGCCAGAGTGTGCTGAGTGAATAAGCTGTTTATTTTGGTTTCTTCTTGTACATGGACATGCCTAATATTCTGTTCACTATTCAAACTCTGCTTTGAATTCAGATTTTTGTCTTTTGAATTATATCCCTGCAAGATTTGAGTTCTTCACAGATTATCTTCATAGATAAATTCATTCAAATTCAACACAGAGTTTGTCTTTACAGCTGTCCTACAAGGTAGCACAGTAATATTTCTTCTGCTTTGCAGAACTTAGAGGCATCAACACCAAAATTATGCTTTGGGTGCCCAAGCAGAAATGCTTTTCCTGCTTTTTCGAAAAGGTTAACATTTTGAGTTAAACAATTGGTTTAAAGCTTTGAAATACATTGGAGTGACATCCACTTGCAGTTGGTGAGGTCACACCATGTCTGGGAAGCAGATCTAGAGTTCCAGAGTTTTACAGCCAGAATAATGAGAACCAATGATGTGACCTACCTGCTTGGTGTAGTGACCTCCCGAGCATCACGCAGGAGCTGTGTGGCAGAGGTTCCAGTGTTCATCTGTCAGCTGAGTGCATTTCTTAATTACTGTGTTGGATATTGCTGTATCCAAATGTCGCTTCGCTTTTGAAAATAAAACTCAAATTGAAGTGGTTGATTCGTTCCTACAGGGTTTGCTGGAAGAGCCAAGCTGAACAGGTAAGCCAGTGAAATGGCTTGCTGCCGCTGAAGGGGGCAAGTCCAGCTCCCTGCTCCCCACACATCCCCATCTCTCTGTATGCTGCTCTCCCTCCCTGACTGTTCTGCAAATCATTTAAATCATTTAATTTTCCCCAGAACAGGGAAATGGCTGAAGACTTTTTGTCATTCTGCCCCCTGCCTCCCCATCAGCTGAAGACCTTACTTCTGACACAGAAAAATTTCAGCCTATTAATAAGTGCTACTTGAGCAGATTATAAAAAAGCAGATTTAGAATCTGCTGCTTCGGCTTCAATCTGTACCAAAAATTACTTGTATTTTCACTTTTTTGAGATGTTGATCTGAAATTGAGTTAAAACAATGCTCCTGAATTTCTCTCTTTCATAAACCTATTTGAGCAGTTATGTCAGTATATACATTCGGTCATCTAAATTTAAAACAACACTTTTGCTAAGAAGGTCAGTGAAACTACTTCCCTTTTGATCTGGCATCCTTGTGGGTGCCTGGGTAGTTCTTCTGTAAGAAAAGTTTTACTGGATGAGTCAGTGCACTGAGTCATAGGCAGCATGAAGCCTGTAGTGCTCTAGACTAACTAATTGGTAACAGTCTCAAATTTAATTAAAGCACAGTTGTCAGCTCTGTGTTACTGATTGACATCCCACTGAAGTGTTTTGTTTTTAGCAACTTACATTAATTGTTCTTCGCTGTTAAAAGTTCTGTGTTTTAAGATCTTGTTTCTGTTGAATAGACCTGCCATTGCCATTATCTTTTACTATCCTCTTTATGATTTTTATAGTACTTGCTTTGGATTTTTTTCCCTCAGTTAGGTCACATATTCACTAATTATGCTCTTTACCATGCCTGTGGATTTACAGATGTTTAGAGTCCTTTGAGGTTTTTTTAAAGCTTTCTTCATTAGAGCTGTCCTGTTAGCACTGATGAATTTTCTTTTCACTATTCCTGAACTTTTGGGAGCATTATGCAAAATTTCTTAAAAATTAAACTTAAATTTAGATATTTTTTATGTTGACTTGGACATTACTTTTTCAGTTTTGCTAGTTTTCATTTGTAATGGTCATCTCGTGTTGTACCCTGTTTTACAATAATGGATGGGTTTTCTTTATCCCAGTGTCTGTCCATCATCCCCAAACGATGACACTGGTTTCCAGTATCGTTGGAGCCTTTCTCCCTCCTGTTCTTCAGTTCCTTTGTGTGTCTGTGTTTCTTTCCATGCTGCAGCTTGAGGAGGCAAAGAGCTATGTGGGAGGGGAGGGGGGACATGACACAGGACATGTCTTGAAGCTGTTTGCCTTTCAATAAGGAGAAACAACCTCAGCGTCTTGGGAGGAAAAGCAAGGTTTGATTTCCACCCCCCAGTCATTTGCATTTTTAAAAAGAAAAACTATTGCTGGTTCTATGTAGGACTCCTGCTTGTTCTAGCTAAGAATTGAGGAGTGAAAATTTAAATGGGTGGTGACACTCTTTGCAACAGAGTTTCTTGCTTTTAACACTTTGGAGACAGTATTTTTGGACTTTCAGAAAATGTCTATGCTACTTCTGTAGGTGATAAATACTGAAGCTGGGACAGTGAAGAAGAAATCTCTTTCTAGAGACTAGGAGGTAGAAAATGTTTTGATTATATATTAATTCTCTTTCTCTTGACCAGTTTTTTTCTCTCCCCTGAACTCTTTAGATCTAAAGAATCTTGCTCAGTCACAAGACCATCAGCGATATAGTACTGGTTAACATCAGAAGTATACCTGACCAGGTGTCCTGTCTCTGGCAGTGCCCAACAGCAGGTGCTAGTGGAAGCCTAACAGAAGGGGGAAGTAGACAATGATTATTTTTCTACCTTGCTTTACCTAAGGACATCTTTGGGGGAGTTGAGGGTTGTATTTGTGTAACATCACTGGCAGAGTCTTTTTTCAAGGTTGATTGATCTCTTTAAAAAAAAAATGTGTTCAGTATTAGGCCTCTTCATGCAACATAATATCCATAGTTTCAATATTTGCATGAAAGGCACTTTCTTTTATTTGTTCTAACTTGATGAGTGATAATATCATCAGGTTCCCTGAGCTCTTGTATTTTGAGGTAAGTGAATCATACCATCTGCTACAGCTGTATAAAAGCAATGTTAATAGTCCTCCACAGAAAATTGCTGGAGCCTTCGGATGTTATATTGGACCAGAGAGATGTGTCCTAAGGGACTCCTTTTCCACATTTCCTATCTGCTTGTCCTCAGCCAAGCCCAGTTTCATATAAAGCGGCAGTGATGGAAGGTGTTCTGTTCTCTCCTGAAACGATCATTCAGTTAGCTCCGAAATTTGTTCTTTGAATGTGATTTTCTTGTTTTTCTGGATTGTACATTTTTCTCAGATCAACTTTTTCCTAGGAATGCAAGGCTTAATGATGCAGTTCATTCCCAGCTTGCTTCCTTTCTATAGGATTTTCTCCTCCCTGCATTTTTACTTTGCTTTCTTTACCTTGATTTTATCCAGTTCCTCTCCTTTTCTAGCAGTTCTTCCTGTTTCCACAACTATGCTCTTATTCTCCATCAAAGTATCTACTTGTTTGGTTTTCCCTATATTTACAGTGTTTCAAAAACCTACAGTTTTAAAGAAGTTTATGGCTGTAACTTTTTGTGTAGGTATTTGTTCTGTTTCATTAATTTGTGAAGATGCTTAGGTATTTTGAATATGGTCACCCAAATATATTTATCCTAGAAACTAGCAATGAAATTAATTCTTTAAGAGAAAAATGCAGCATATTTCAAAGCATCTTTTTCAATTTGAAAGAAGCAGTAAAGATTTAAAGCAAAGCTTCCATCCGCCTTACAGTCACTGAGAATAAACTTCTACTGGAGGTATCCAATTTCTAGGTAGAAGAAAATCAGATAAAAATCTTCCATTTCAGCTAAACTTTTCTTGCTCTGTGCAGATTCAGGAAAAGATTTTTGTTGTGGAGTCTTGTAGCTTGGATTTTAAATTCAGTCGTTTGAGAACTCTCATATTCTCTTTCGTACCATAACAGCAGTAGTAGTATTTAGTTTAGTGATGTGATTCCTGTGTAAAATATTAATGGCTCTTCTTTGGGCAAGTGCGTTGTTGCACATATAATCATGGTTACAGAGCTAAAAGTGGTGATAGTTTCCTGTTTGTTCTCATCTTGTTTCCATATACCATTTATACATTCAAATGTGCATATATTTTTTTTGCTTTTTAGCATTTCAAATTATTTCAAGCTAGGTTATTGCTGGATAGAATCATTCTGTTATAAGTTGGTGTACTGAAGAAGAAGAAATGAGATTTGTGACCTGTTAATGGGATTTCTGCATCTCAGTACGGAAGTCCAGAATATCCCAACATTAGTGGGGTTTCCATTTGCTTTAGGTAGAAGAAATACTCAGGAAAATTTACGTATCCTAATTAAGTCAGTCATGTGTCTGTGTGGGACACAATGCTTTCTTTGTGACACAACCAAATAACTAATGATTGTAATACTTATTATTTTTCCCTCTATAAGTTAACAGAACATTTAAGTGAAATATTTAGAGGTTGTCTTCTGTGGGCATTGACATATTGCGTGTTAAATGCAGGGGTTTTGCCTTGCTATGGTAGATGGATTACTTTTACAAATGTTGCAGAAAAATTCTTTCAGATTATTTAGTTCTTCCAGGCAGGTAAGGAGAAAAAAAAAAAAAATCATTAAGTGGCGTCAGAAACACCAATCTTGAAATATTTGTTAGTCTCTTGGCTGCTAGTAGGGAGAATAATTGGAGAATTAAGACTTAATTTCAGCAAATGTTATGCAAAAATTCTGTCTTGTTGACCTGACTCTATTGAGTGGGCAAGAGTAAGTGCTTGGAACCTGATAGAGCTGGCATTTAGAAAATCCAAAAGTTAGAATTTAACTCCTACTGAGGTATGAAACAATTAAAGTACCAATTTTAGAATAATTTCAGAGGCTATAATTGTTAAAGTAATTTAACAAACAATCTGATAAAAGCTCTTGGAAACATGCTCTTAGCCCTGTGATTTTTATGGTTTTGTAAAGAACTTTCCTAACTGGTTTAGCAATATATTTTTTTCTTCAGCAAGTCAGATTGTTTGCATTGGGCTTTTTCTATTTGAGTAGTATATTAAAATATATGAAAGGCAAAAGAGGGGAATACAAGGAGCAAGTTATCAAAATTAACCATGCAATTATTTTAAGCATGTATTAAAAGTTGTGTAAAACAGTGATTCTTATCACAATAAATATATATCCATAGCATTATTTTAGGAGATAGAGCTTGCAGTTACTAGTTGCCATGTCAAACTACACTTTAAAATGTTTATTTGATAATTTTGCTGAAATACATTTTGAGTAAAAGGATGTAAATAATTTTAAATGATGGTGATGCCAGTGTTTTTGGTCACTTTTTGGCGTTCTGCATTACTGCTGTTTTGTGAAGTACCTGAGGCTTGAACATCATGGCCAGCCATGCCTATCAGCAGACGGTGAGAACATGCCGTCTCTGAGTGTGTATGCACCTCTCATGCTTCAGAAATGATTTCTTCTTGAAACTGTTACATTGTACATTCATATCCTGGTTAAGGAGGTTGTGGGGTGAAAGGTAATGGTAGTGAATACACTCAATTGATTTGACAAATTGGATTAGATCTGTACATTGACTTTCCTACTAAATACATTTTTGTCAGTTTACCTTTACTTTGATCGGTGCGGCTGGGGACAAATGCAACGCTTGTTTTTGAATGCAGACTGAATTCTTATAGTGTGTGTTCTAGGAAATTGCTGATCACCTCCAGTCATGGGTTCATATTCTTCAATTTACATCAGTGAACGTGAAAATGGAGCGGTTTTTTGACTTTGCAAGTTTAGGAGTTTCCGTGACTCCTTTGTAATACTGGTGGCCTACGTGGTGGCGTTCATGGAACATGTTGTGCTTTTAATGGTTATTTCCAAAAGGAACCATAATCTCAGTTGTGAAACCTACTAGATTTTCATGGCTGTGGTTAAATTAGAGGAAATGGTAATCCTGAAAGAGCTGAAAGGCTAAAAAAAAAGTTCCTTTTCAAACAAATTTGCTTGGTAAATGTCTTTTGCTGTCTTTTGGTTCTTAATTTTGTTGGTGACATTCAACATATACCTCTCTTCATGTAACGGTTAAGATTTCCAGATGTTTCTGCTTCTGTCCAGTCCTGCCTGCATTGTCCTGACCATGGTGTTGAAATGGACTCCACCTGTCTAAGGTGTTGGGTTCAAACGGGGAATGTATGCAAGCTTGACACTTCTCTGGGTAAAGAACAAACAAGTGAGGCTAAGCAGGGTATTCGCTATTAAAAGAATGAGTCTCTTCCTTTGACATGCTCTCTTTGTATTTATTTATGCTTCTCCAAAGTGGTATTACCTTGCTATGTGCTATAGAGAGGGAATTATAGTAATTGTTGCTAAAGCAGATATTGCGGAAATGGACGCAAATATTCTCTGATGATACGTTAGCTGTATTGGGACTACTACTGTGGTTTTCTTTGTGCAATACACAGATTTCAACCCTTCCATTCCCTCTGAATGTATGTAGCTGGTTTAGGGGTAAGTAGCATGTACTTGATGATGATTTTATTTCTTTAGTCTTATGAAGCTGTACTCCAGGGTATGATAAGCTGAGCAAAGGAAATTTACTACTTTAAAATAGTTCCAAACTGGAGCTGTTAATTGTAAACTAATTTTCTGATGATAAATCTGATGCAATCAATGTAAAATGTCGAACTGTTTTTTCTCAGAAGAGTGAAAGGAAGAAGGATGTGATGAATACTGTTTGGGGAGACACTCTTCAGATAATTTTACATCCCAGCCTGTGTGTGGCATGTCACAGTACCACCAAAGTGAAGATCAGGTTGGGTGTGTTCAGGACAGTTGAAGCTTGTGGATGCAACAGTAGGCAGTAAGAAAGGGTAATTGTATGTTTGTGTCTGGAGGAGCTCAGCAGTACTGAATGTGTTGAGAGCTAGATCCAAAAAGAAGTTTTGGTGACTCAGATTCTGCTTGTGGAAGAGAGGATTCAAAATTATAATTGCTTTTTAATTTTTCTTCTTGTGCAATTAACTTCTGGATGGAAATACAGGATAAAGCTAACTACTATGAAACTAATAGTTCCATCTAGTTGTGCACGTTGATTCCAAGACAGCTAAGCACTCTAGGCATGTTCCTGACATTAAACCCATGAATAGTCTTTTGGAGGTAAACGAAACTACATCTGAAGATAAACATGTGTTTAATTGCATTGCTCCGAGGAAGATGACTACTAATCTGTGTAATTACATGGAATTGTTACTGTTATCTGTATGGTCTTTCCTACTCTGTCACACTCATTTGTTTGATCGTGTCTTAAATTAGATAATAAGTTTGTTTGTAAAGCACTGTATTGTATGTGTGTACAGTTCATAAAGCAAATGAGTTTTGCTAATGGTAATTCCTTTGGCCTCTAATAAATGATCATGGCATACAAGCATCACAGCAAAGCTGAGTAAAACAATTCGCAGGCAATAAATAATAGATAAAGGGGAGCCAGAAAGTCTTCCATATTTACGCCCTTTCTTCTCATGATAAAAGCTGTCTTATTTCCTCTGTATTTGTAGGGATTTTTACAACAGTTTTTTACATGGACAGTAGCATGTTAAGTAGTGCTGCTTCTGTTTGTTGTGTTTTAAACTAAAGCTGTGCTAGAACCGGTTGATTCAACTGTTCTGTACATCTAATCTGTGTAATTATGTTAGACGTAGTTGCTCTGTGCTTCTTGTTTCAGCCAATAAGAACTAAGGTGAGCCAAGTCAGCTCCTCATTTTGTAACATGCTGCCACAGGTGGTACTTACTTCGTAAACAAAGAGCGTTGTCAGAAAATGATGAGTTTGGTGTGCTGCCTCTTTCCAGTCTTTGGTTTATGATAGTATCTATACTGTCATGTTGAAAAGCAAGCAATTAGTTTAACAACTTGAATGTAAAATATAGTTTATTATGTTCTTAATGCACTTTTTATTCTTCTTGTAATGAACAGCTGAATGTCTTTTTAAAAAAATAGTATCCCCTCCCCCAGATTTGCTTAACTTAGTCTGCTGTTATATTCTGTGATTTCCAGCATTGCACATTATATTAGAATACACAAGTAATACAGTTGAGAATGGTTTTTGCCTTAAAGAGTAAAGGGACACTTGTTCAAACTACAAATTGTGGATACGTGTTCTTTCAGTGACTTATGTCAACACTGCAGCCACTTTAAACATGTTTTATTACTGTAATGACATGTTGCAGATTAAGACTTCTTATACTACTATCGAACCAGATGCAGAGTTTCCACAAGAGGTTGAAAGTTCTTGGTGTTCAATTATATGTTCTGAAGGACAGTCGATGTCTTTTGCAATCAATGAATTGTATGAAAACTGTATAGTTCTACAAGGCTTTTACACTCATTATTTTTGCCAGTGGTGAATGACAGGATTTTTCTCAAGGTTTGTATTTTATTTTGATTACTGTATTAATGTAATAGAATATTAAAGTAAATGATAAGTCATACTGTTCTCCCTAGGAGTTTGAATTCATATTTGTGGTAGGAAATTAATCTGGTTTTAATTGCCTGTGAGTCTGAAGTATGTTCCTTTTTGTAAAACTGATCTCACATAAATATAAATCAGTAACTGCCTGTTCTTTAATTATGTATTAGTTTATTGTACCTGCATAGTAGATGAGAATATGAGCATCTCCAGTTGCGGTATATTGGAGGTCATTAAATCTTCTCTGCTCTGTGAAGTTTAGTAGCACTGCATTGCTAATTACTGAAAAATGTACGATGTGTTTGCTTGTTTTAGAGTGGCTATGTTTAGCTATAGTAAGACAATTAGCCACTTTGTAAGTAACTCCATAGGGATTTTTGACAATATGGACAACAATTGCTGTAAACCATACTATACAATTACAAAAGAATTTTTTAAAAAAATCTGCGATTGTAAATAATTTTAAGATATTTTAATGTAAAATAAAAAATTGTATCAAATATATGAGCATATTTTTTTAGTATTCCAAAAATACTTGGCTGAATTCTACCATCTACCAAAATATTGTATTAATTTCATGAAAAGATGACTAACATAACCTGCATTCTCAGTAGCAGTGTCGCTTCTTCCCTTGCCACTTTACACTTGACCTTTTCCCTCTTCTGGCAGAGAGTATTTCTGCTAAAAGTAATGTAAAATTTCTAGAAAGGAGGCTGAAATATGTTGCGACTAAGTGATTTGCAGAAAATATTTTTATTTGCTTTAGGTTGTCAGTCGTAAGACTTAGGTATACAAAAACTTGCCACTGTTAGCAATAACTGCATTTGTGAATTATAAGCATAAACTTTATATGCCATACTGCAGATAGTGCTGTGATGTAAAGTGGGAATTTGAGCCAGCACAGTTGCTTCTCTTTCTAAAACGCATTATAAGGTGGCTAGTCTAATCCCAGAACATTATTTCTGGTAATATTTTAACTTAGCTTGCTTTTCATATATCCACTTATGTGATTTGTTTAGATACTAGTAAATCTTCAAATGACTGGAACAAGGACTGGTTGATTAACATAATACAAAAATGTGACATATGAAAAAATAGCATAGTATCACGTCATGCCAAGTCTTTTAGTAAGTCACAATATTAGCAGACATAATTAACATCCAGTGCAAGGTATGGGGCATCTGAGATATCAGAATTCATTTGGCTCTTGGGGTATGCAGTGTTCCTTTGCTACAGACAGTCCTTTGACAGCGCACCCTCTGCAATGGTCTGTGCTTCCAAGTAGAACATTCCTTTTTATAACTTTTACTCTACTTTCTTGCAGTATCTAAAGGAGGCAGCGTCAGCACGGGGTTTGACAATGTGTTAGGGAAGCAAATGCTACTTGATAGATTAACATGAACTGGTGTGATAAGGGTGTAAGTCTGTTGCACAGTTGCTCAAACTCTGCTTTTAATGATCTATTCCACTCATCAACCCAACCATCTGCAAATAAAAAAGCATCTAAATTACAGGCTATCTTTGGCATCTCCGTGCACTGTGTCCCGTTCCAGCGTTGTACTGAACTGTTCATATCCTGAGGAGGAAGCAAATAGTCGGCAGGTATGACCTTTTCAAAGAAATACTGATCCTAGAGCTGAAGTAAAGTTGCCTGGGTTCACTAATATCAAAAGGAAAGCTGGTAATATGTCATGTTTTACTGAATGTGCCCCAAGGCCCACGGTTCTTAAGCACTGCAGTGTTTGAGATGAAAGACAGGTAACAGCGGAGCCACAGGACAGTGTTGTGTATTAAGCCTGTCGAGTAAGAAATGTAAATAGCCTGATTTTGCTTTACAAACATTTAAAAAATAAATAAATGAAGAGAAATAGCTATAGAGCGTATAATATGCTTCATTTGCAAGTCAGCTGAGCTTCAGTGTCATAAAGAACATAATTCTGTTAATCTTATGGATTTCCTTCTGCCTAATTCCATGGAGAGGACAGTGTGTGTTAAAAAGTAAAAACACTCTGAAGCACTTCAGATTTGCACAATTGAAATGAAGGGAAATGAGAAATGAACAAGGAAAGGACCAAGGCGTTAGGACAAACATTGTGGTCTTTTCTGAGTGCGTACTGTGACAAAGACTTCAATTACATGACAACGTTGTTCAGAGTGTTTATACATCACATATTTGCAGTTTTATCCAACACCATGGTGGTGTGGATTTGTCTGGGAAGGGAGTATGTGGAATGTTATGGTTGAGGGTTTGTTTTTTTTTTTAAACATTTCTTTATGAAATGGAACTTCTGTTATATACTTGGTAGAAAGCATAGGGCTTCATGGTGTTTGGTGACTAACCTTTCCTAGGAGATCACAAGTGCCATGTTACTTCGGGTTTCTGTGTGCAGAATTAAAATTTTCACCTTTGGATGGTAATTTTCAGAAACCTATTTTTAATATGTTCAGATATGAGTTACGAAGAGTGAAATTAAGGAGCAGCTCAGAGAAGGAGAGAGGAGAACTTGCTGAGTTAGTTATTGGAAAAGATGTTAATAAGCTTATTGCAGGAATAATTTAAAAAAAAAAAAAGGGAGACTGTTCTCAGATCACTGCCTTGTGACTTCCTCTTATAGAATGATAATGTATTTGAAAATGTGTAACTTTTTTTGAAATATCCATTACTTAATCAGTAGGGAATATTAGATGAAATAGCACCAAGAGGAAACTATTTAAAGAGTTCAGATGAGTAGATTTTTTTATATTGAGGGTAAGTTACCCTTCATAACAATAACTTTCATTCATACTGTAGTTGAATTGGTAGCTGTGTAAAGTTATGATTTTGTATTTGTGCTTCAGCCAAAGGTGAACAAAAAAACCCAAATTATTTTTCAAGGCGTTTTTTTTTCCTCTGGAGTATGTAATGGGTTTTGGTTTGCATTTTTTGTTTGGGTTTTTTGGTGTTTTTTTTTAATTACTGTGGTATGATCCAAATTAAATTGTGCAGATATTTATATGAAGTTATTTTCATATAATGGTACAATTAACAGATGGGCTGTTACCAATGATAATTATTTATAATGTTACAAATTTAGGTAATTACCATCTAATGATAAGAGAACAGTTATGAGATTTCTACACACTGTAGGTTTTTAAGCATGTTAGTCAGATCAGAGTTGTAAATTGAGTCCAGCCATGAACTTCAGCTGACAGGAAAAAGACTCTGTATGTCTTTCAGACGAAAAGTGATCCTACTTCCATTAGTCTTTTTTAAATAGATTGTTTGTTACCATGACAAGATGTTCCCAAGTCAACACTGACATTTTGGATTGTTCTGTGTAACTGAGCTGGTGCAAGTGACTTTACTCATATGTGACTTTGCAATGGCACTGCAATTAATAGGTTTAGGTTTTTTGTTTGTACGTGTTAATTTAAGTAAGTTTTTAAAGAAACGCTTTTCATTTTTATTCTTATGTAGGTATGTTCATAGTGACCTAAGGGAAATAATTCAAAGTTCCTTTTGAACTATGTTCTTTTATTTGCTGTGCACAATGAATATCATTATTTGTTCAGAAATAATTGTAAGAGTAACTTACAATGCAAAATAATACCTGAAATAAACTTTGATGTAAAGAGATTTGAAATTTCTTCCTTTTTGTCTCTGGTGAAGTTATACCTTAATAGTGCCTTTTAAATTATTACAAAAGTAAAGTTAAACTTCCTGCTGGTTATTATCCATTTCTGGACTGTGTTATTCAGAATGTGTGTTAAGAAATGACAGTCCTAAATTTCATTTTTCTTTTTCCCTAATATTTGGTCATAAACATTATCTGTCAAAACTACTCAAACAGATGTTGACGTGGGGCTTCAACAGTGATGAGCTGCAGTACAAAGATTTTCTGCATGCACCTCAACGTCTTTGAGGTTCGTGTTAGAAGTTTTTCTGTACTTTGCAAAAACTAATCTTAAAATTTCTTTGAGAAAGGTCATAGTCCACATGGGAAAGAAGATGACATGACGATTGTGTGCTTTAGCATAAAAAGTATTTACAAATTATATCTAGTGGATTAAAGGCAAGTGCTGTAAGAAGTGTGAATGTTGAATACAGAAGTGGTTAGGATAAATGTTTTTTTCTGTAATGTTAAAAAAATTACAAAAGAATACAAAAATACGGTTAGCTTGCCTTTTCAGTTACTGTATTCAGCATATCAAAACAGTATTTTTAACATGATTGTCTTTTGAGAGCCGTATGGGTAATGTGTACTGCCATAATTTGATTCAAAATCAACAGTTTGTGGAGATCTTTGATAGCAGGCTTGAGTTGCGCATGCTTAGGAGGTGACATGAAGAAAGAGGGTAGAAGAAATGTACTGTTTACGTCCTTCTGTTGGTGAACAATTTCAGCAGTGAATGAGGTTTGGATCAGATACTGGTGTGAAAAAAAAAAAACCCAACACTTTTTTGCTTTCTTCTAAAACACTTTGCTGTACAGAACAGTTTTCTTCCATTCCTTCAGTTTCTTATGAAAATATCTGAATTAGAGCATAATTCATCTCAGAATAATTGTCTGTTGATTAAAAATCAGATTTTGTAACAAGTATGTGGTTTTGGTAGCATGGGAATACTTTAAATCGTGTTGGTCCCGAAATAGCTTCACTGGCTTATATGGAACTAACTCCTTGCCATGTTAAGGCAGTGGGGCAAACCTTTTTTTTAGAGCTCTGTGGTACGTAGTTGTCCAGCTTCTGCTACCTGCATTAATTTTCATTGTAAGCGTAGAATGCATATACGTGCACAGTTTAGTGTTCATGAAACAAAAGTGTTAACTTCAGTTTTTGGAGGCGATTGTAAATTAATTTGGACAAAATGGATGAGTATAATTATTCTTGATGCAGAAAGCTAGTTTTATCATCTGTATGTATTATATAAAATTATGAAACAGCATTTTTTTACTGTTCATTGGTATGCGTGTTCCTGTTTCAAAGAAAGGTAATCTGTAAAGGCCCTCTGAACTTTATATATCTCCTGTACATTAAAAAGAGTATTAAAAAAGAAAATAATATTTTTCTTTTCCAAAAATTATTATATAGTATGTTGCTGCAGGTTGCAACGTGGGAAGTTTATTTCAATTAGGATGGATTTTTTTTTTTGTATTTTCTGAAGACATTTTTGTTTCTCGATCCACTTGGACAATTATCTTAAAATTAAGGGACTCGAATATGCCCATAAATTCGTGGTTTTCTAAGGTGCATGGTAATCTCATTGTAAAGCATTTTTACAAACTGAAAAAGAAGTGGAATTGAAGAAAAACCTCAACAGTGTACAAGCACTGATACTTTTTTACTGTATCCCAAAGAATGTCAGAGTAGCTGTTAAAAAGGCCTGAATGAAATGTTTGTAACTTAATTCTGGTAAGGATTATAGGATTCAAAGCAACAGAGCTTTTTCTCCCATCTTCTGTCATGATGACCAGATGAATTTTGGGATGAAAAATACTTGCTCATACACTGAAGTTATGGTTGGTCTTTGCTTGAAATTCAGAAAATGAGTTGGAATAGGATGAGCCATATTTGTTTGTTCTCGTCAATTACTACTACTAGCTGGGAAGGAAGAGACTGCTAATCATAAGAGTTCTAAGATTAATAAGTTGAAGTTGTTTTGTTGAACACTGTAATTTTTCAGATGGAAGTTCTCCCTACTAGTAGACATCTGTGAGTGTATGTGTATTTATGCGTGTGCTAGCTGTATTCTTATTGGTAGTCTCTGGGGATCAGAAGGGATTTATTCACACCCGTAGGTTCCCATTCATTCTTAATGCATTGCAATGTTAACATTTGTTACAATTCTGTGCAGAGGGTGGATGTGGAGTGAGCTGTGGTTTTGGGAAGGTTGCCTTCTTAAAGCAGTGTTTGCCAGCAGCTTCTGCCAGAAGCCATAGCTCAGCTGGGATCTTGGGCGTTCTCAGTCCAGCCGATCGGCTGGAGTAGGATTTGAAGTCTCTTTGGTGGATCACCACCCTCTTCTGTAGTATGAGAAAGTTCTGTTTCCTGTTGTGGTTTTACAGAATACCTACTTCTAGAAGCTTGGAAGGAAATATGTTAAAGTTTGGATATATATTTCCTTCCTCCTAGCATCACTTTTTAGGTTTATACTTCTAATTGATTTTCTGTCTGTGCTTATTGAAACTATAGGTTCAGTGAGGTTGGTATTAACAAAGGCCAGCACAGAGCGTTAATTTACAATGTTGAGCTGGTGGATTTTGAGCTTTGCAGAAGCGAAGGACACGATGAACAAGACTAAGGAACTGAGAAGAGACTCTGCCTTTTCCCACTGTGAACTGTTAAAATATGTGCCCAAACAATAGTCTGTGCTTTATTTGAGAGGTGTTTACTCCAATAATTATTTTTGAGACATCTATGTTGATTCATACCTTTGCAGTGATAAGTTGTGAAGAATGTGGTGATAAAGCATACAGCAGATCAGCTGTTCCTTGAAAAAAAAATCACTGCTACAAGAAGATTCCTGTAGAATTCCTTGTCACTGCTCCTGACTTCAACTCTCTTTGTTATTCTCCTTATGTGTATATGAAATAGTTCAGTGTATTAAAATGGTAAGCTGTGGCAAATTCAAGATGTTTTGAACAGGTCATATATATTTATACTATAATGCACTTAGAGTTGATGTTTGAAAAATAAAGCAGAGTCGAAAATAAGTTGTGTTGTGACAATGAACAATTTCTGTTGTGAATAGCAAGGAAATTCAGACAACAAGTTTAGAGAACATGACTCATCATGGAAACACCAGGAGAATGAAGAGGCAAAAACTGTCTTGCAATGTGTTGATTATTTTGTTTATGATATTTTCTGTTCCTGGAATTTTTATTCCACAAAGTGATCCAATAGATACAAATGAAGTAAGAGTGCCTGTCAATGTAGTAATAAATTAAATATTTATTGTTAGCCTTAACAAGCATCTTGGTTGAGAATGTAAGCATACTAGTAGTTTGACCTTCTTTGCATTTGCAAGAAAACATTAGCACTCATTTCGAATATGGAAACTGTATTATTATGACAAATGTTGACTTGTCATCCCACTAAGAAAGATCAGTGAAAGCAAAGAGGAGCGCTCTGACCTAGTCGTGACTGGCTTGGAATACACTAGTGGATGGTGGCTTTATTATCAAACAAATGTGTCATTGCTCTCATCATATAAACTTTTTGTGCATTGACTTTTATTAGACTATCCAGTATAATAAGAAGTCAGGAAAAAATTAACGTTTGATATCTCAATTGCGTGAAAGAGTCTTTCTCTACTTTATTTTTCTTTCTTCAACCACTAGATACCAGGCATTTTCTTTTCTTCTAATGAGCTGAAAAGTTAGGCAGCATACCTTGGATGCTGGATAGTTGTTCATCCCTTTTTTCTTTGCAAAGTTTGTTTCAAACGAATCCATACTCTGGTATTTTTTGTTTCAAGCCTGTAGAAAGTGGAAAGAGTGCCATTTACTTTCAAAACAAATATGTTATGCAAGCACTGAAAAGATAGTAATTTTGTAATTGTTATTCTTTCTAACTCCTGATTTTTCTTCTGGAAGATTGAAGATGGAGGGTGAGGGACTGCTGGGACTGGGGCTGAGTTCCCAGCTGTGACGGCAGGGATTGTGGATATATTTCCTTTCTCTGCTTCCCACAGGAAAGTTCTGTGATTCTGTTTTATTGTTTGTGAGGCCCAGTTTCGGGTGGAAAGTCCTCCAGCATGCAGGTATCGCTGTTAAAATATTACACTGATGTATTATATTGGTATGGTACTGGCAAAGTGTATTTTTGCCAAGTTAATTTTGTTCTGCTCATCTTTTAAACTTTGCATTCATACTGTTTTCTATTCTGAAAATAACAGTTCTCTTGGCTTGCTTTTTTTCACGTTGGGATGTCCTTCTTATTAGCTAAAAGAGGTGAGTAATGAAGTAGGAATCTTTTCCTTCGTTTGGATTACTAGTAACATTTTCCTCTTAGAACTACATCTGAACCAACTGTGATATGTATATTGCAAATGGCAGAGTTAGCTCTTCATTGTATAGAGGTCCAGCATTATAATATATGTAACATCAGTCTGACTTTCCATGACTGCCCTACTGTTGTGTTTGAATGACGTGATGGCATCTTTGTTATCTTTGAAGTGATTCGCTCATGCTGTGTTTGATACACTTTATGAGCATTTAATTTGTGAGGAGGGTAATCCAACAAATGTACTATTGAAGGGTACTGCAAAATGTTCTGCTCAGTACATTATCCTGCTATACTTGAATAACTGCCACTTAAAAAGAAAAATTTTTAAAGAAAAATTTTTTAAGACAGGAAGGGAAAAATGCCAACTTGATGATACAAGAGCATCAGAGGGGAGTAATTGTACAGTTGTCACTTCTGTGAGTGTGTGCAAGTCTTCGGAGGAAGTGTGGAACAAAGGGCTAGAGAAAGGAACGGCATTTTCCCAGGAAGGTTGATTTGAGATTGAAGGCAGAGAAGATGTTCATTATCAACAGAGGATAGATTTATTTATTTTTCTAATAGAAAAGAGTGGACAAATGGGGCTGGGAGTTAAAGAAAAAAATAGTTATGTAGTGCAAGGTCATTTTTTTTTTTTTTTGAATGACAGGCTTTCCATTTTTAGAAGAAATTGATGTTATCTGTTGGAAAGAGCAGTGGAGAATGCCTTATCTGTACTAGTTAATCATAGCATAATAATGATCTTTTGGTATCGTATAAATGTGAACAAGGTGAGACCCAGTTTGTCTAGACCCAAAGGGTAAATAGCAGAAGTCTGGTGTGTGGTCGATGATAGTAAAGAGAGATTTCTCGTGAAGAACTGATACCCAGGATAGCAGACTGTCTGGCATAGTACTTCGTGTACTGTATTCTGACTCAGTATGTCTTGGGTATTTTGTACAATTTGCCAAAGTTCGCTTTGAGACTATATCAGGGTTGCAAGAGAAAGAAAAAACATTTTGTGAAAGATCAGCTGATCACCATGAAGTGCTGGAAAGAATTAAGGTTAGTAGTGGGGAAAAAAAGTTGTACATCTAAAGGATGTATAACTTTCAGAACATGACAAAGCTCTTGCCTTTAAAAAAAGAAAGAAAGCAGAGACCAGAAGTTACTGGAACTAGTGAGAAGACTTGTATTTTACATATTTTTAAAGTAAGTCTCATGTATTTTCAATTTATGTATGTCATGTTTGAGTTTCAATTTGATATCAGTTCTGCAATCTCATTTTGTTACACAGTAAAGGAAAAATAATTGCAAAGGCTATCAGGTATTGCAAAGTAAACTTTATTAGATCTGAAACATTATCATAAACAGAATTACAGAGGTCTTCAGTTGTAGTAGAATGGAGTGTTTAAAAGGTATTTGTTAGGAGATAGCTTGTCAGTGATAAGTTTTGTATACAAAAATGAGGAAGATGAACTCTTTGTATCTATATAACTATCTTAGAGCTAGCTGTAAAAAGAAGGCTATAAAGTTTTTGTTTGTTGCTGTCTGTATGTCGTGAAAGGGCCAAGTGGTTTCTACAATGTACAGTCACAAACCGATTATAGAATTCCCAAGGGAAGCTCTGATGGGGCAATCGTAACTTAACAATGGAACGGTGAGTCACTGCAGGAAGAATTCATGTAATAATCCTTTCCGGTATTTATAGGACCAGGAGGATAAAATGTCATTTAATTTTATTTTATTTGATTAAAAACTATGAAGCAAGAAAGAAAGAGGGAGGAAAAATGAAGCATCTTGCCTTTATTTCAGGCATGAAAGATGACTATATAAAAAGAGTGTTATGAACCAGTAGAGTGTAGTGATTTATTTCAAATCTGATCAATGCTCCAAAATAGTTGTGTTGATAATAAAATTATTTCATTTGAGAACTTAAGATCATTTTTTTTAACTTCTAGGTGCAAAATGTTGCTTTTGAGTCGAACAACTAGGCTGAGGCATCTGTATGAGTTCTTGCTTGCTAGTTTAGGCAGATGTGTCTACGCAGTTCAAAGTCAAAGATTATCCATGGAAGGCTTTTATTTAGCTTAAAAAGTAATGCCAAAATATACTTATTGTAGCCTTAATTAGGTTTGTTAGGATGCCAGAAATGCTTTAGCCTATTCCATTAATGCTGGTGATGCAGTATTTTATCCAGCACTGTATATTCAGTCCTGAAGTCACTTCTGCTTGAATCAGAGCTGTATCCTCTTCTGTGTAGTGCTCCCAATTTAAGCATCGTGTTACAGTTGTCTACTGTTGCTTAAAGGTTTGGTTGTTTTGTGTTGTTTTTTTCAGAAAGGGTAAAATAACTTGGTGAGCATGTGTTTGTTCACAGCGAATGCTTGCGTGAATTCTTAACTGAAGCTTTTAGATGCTATCACAATATTGAGAGCTTGTCACTATGTCATGGTACAATGATCCTTATTCTTTCTCTTCTCTACTTTGCATGGCTAGTATTAATTTTTGGTTTATAAGATCTTCTGTATGGTTCATTAATATTCAGCAAGTATAAGAATTTATCAAGCTTAAAGTTTATCACATTTAAAATTACTGAAAGCAGAGGCAGATGTGTAAGAGGAAAGGTGAGACTGTTAGAGCGAAATAACAAATACAAATATTCTTGAATGAACTGCGAGATCTTCACAAATTCATTTGGGGGGGTGGTGGTGGGGAACAGTATAGCTTAATAGCAAAATAGCAAAATTGTCTGGATATATGCTTGGCCAGAAAAGTCCCTAACTCATCTTTTTGCTTTATGCTATTCAAACTTGGTGGAAGAAAAGGACCTTTTCCATAGTATGGAAGTGTTGGTGAGAAAAAGGCAGAAAGGATCAAATCTGTGTAATGCTTTCTAGAGACGACCAAGGAAGAATTAGATGTTTAGGAACAGAACAGATATACAAGAAATAAGCGAATTGCTAAAGCCATTGGTGAAAAACAAATATTGTCTGGAATTTCACGTTACTAGTGAGTTTAAGTGGAATAAAATTATTGTTCCAAATTAGTTTTGTTTTCAAGTAGATCTAAGTAGCTGCTTACTTACAGCACTTCCTATGCCTTCCTTGGCTCTTCCTGCCGACATTGTAGGTCTGTTTCAGGAAAGGCAATGTTGAGATTTTCAAAAATTTTAGTGCTAAGATTTCAAACTATGATATAAAATAAGAGCATTCCTTTCTTCTTTTTTTAAACAAAACAGTGAAACCCAATCCAGAAGATGATGCTCATGTTGATTAAATCTATTTTTTTCGAGAGGAGTTAGGATGTAATTTAGATTGTTTTTGATTGTTTTGAGTTGCTGCAGAATAAGTGCAATCCTAAATGACACTTGAGACTGATGTGACCAAGTTTTTTGAGTGTATTTCTGAGTGGGTTAGTCCTATGCAAGAAATAAAAGGTTGGTTTTAATTTTCCATTATTCCTTCACATTTTTCTAAAGGGATTTTTCTACAGAAATAGAAGAAAAAATTGAAAGTTCTGTTTATTGCTTACGTACGTTACTTCTGGTGAGGATTAAGTGGAAAAAACTTGTGAAAATTGAAGATTATCAGATAGTTCTTGGAAATTTTAAGAGTAATGTAAGAGAATTTGTGTATTTTCTAGAATTCATGTTAATTTTTGCAATTTTCCAAGCTAAATGCAGAGTTAACAGTTTTATGTTAATAATTTTCATTTAAGAGAGATAATACAATTTTTGCTAATTAGTTTAATATTACATTCAATAGCCAGCATTGGATTTTTACAGGGATAGTACAAGTAACAGTACAGGGCAAAAAAAACCATGCTGGATGGATCCTCTATGAGGTTCTCTGAATCTGAGCCAACGTTGGTAATATGATACCATATAAAGAAAATGAATGGTTTTGGTAGCTTGGGGTTTTTAATGTATGCAAATATTTTCAAAACCTAGCTAATTCTTGTGGTTAGTTGTGTTTCAAAAAATAAGCACACTTTTCTGGCTGTTTTGGTTTTCTGCTTATCAGATTTGTTTCAGTGAATAGACTTCTAGTTTTTTTACAGCAGAAGATAAATCAGAACGCTTAAATAGATTGTGGGAGCATTTATATAATGTTAATATTATATCCTCAGTAACGCAACTTTGTCTTATACATGCTGCTTACAAAAATATTCTGTGTCAGTTTTCTATTTCTTCATATGAATGGTGCAATTTAATATTGGAAGATGAGCCAACTAATTTTTTTCCTCCGTGAATTTTGTAAAATACTGTAGGAAAGTTCTGCTTCTCGAGCATAGGCTTTTTAAGTACGAAGATAAAATACAAAGAAATTAAATCATGACGACCTAAAGATCATAAACGATCATAATTTTCACTTTTAGCCACAGTAGAGTTGGCTTATTGGTTTCATAAATACTCAGTTTTATTATTCCGGGATTTCCATTAAAAAAGCCTTTATTTATGTTTTCTAAAAACTGTATTTGGAAAAATGTTTGGTTCTTTCTTCAGTCTGTTCTTCACTGCCTTTGAATACCCATTTTTATTCAAAGGGTCTTTGGTTGAATCTTAATTCTTTCAAGGTATAAGTTGCAAAATTTCTCTTAAAATGTGCTTGGCTTTGGCGTATATAGTTTTTGTAAATAAGTTCAGTTCACATTAATTTTTGTTGAATGTGATTGCACTTGATAACTGGTCTTCAGAAACTGTTTCATATTAAAAAATGATTGGAGAAGTGAAAAAAAGAAGTCACGTATTCATATTAAAGGTTATGGAGAATCTGTTGTTCTAGTTTTGTTTAGCTTGCATTGAGTCTGATTCCCCCAGTCAACAGGGGTCAGTGAAATCAACCGAGAGGAAAGAGTTATGGGAATTCAGAGATGCAGAAACTAGAGAAGATGCTGTTCGTATGCATTTCTACTGTGGTTTAAATACACTGTCATAAAACAACAAAAAACCTCTGCCTCTTTCTAAACACCAGTATGTTTTCCCTAGAGTATATAATTGTAGATACTTTCTTAGTAATTTGAAGAGGAAATATTTCCTAAGTGAAATTGCAGGCGTACAACCTCTGCGTTGCCAAATGATGAGCCAATTATTTCTGTCAACAAAATAGTTCTTGACTTTTGAGCAGCTAAGTACCAGTGTTGTGAGGCCAAAGGAGGAAGGTGCATGGGGCAGCTTCTGGAAACAGTATCTCTGGTTTACAGATAAAAAATAAATAAAACAGCACTGAGTTCTAGCTAATTTTCTTTTGTGTCTTCCAATAGTGGAATCATATAGCGCAGCCTGCCTTGGTTCAAGGTGGTTGACTATGTCCTGAGTCACTGTTTCTTATGAAAGTCTCGGGAGCAAAGCCTTCTGGTCAGCCTGTTGGTTAAATGGACTTTAACTACAGAAACCTCTAGAATGAGCCTACAGAAACTGCAGAGCCGTCAGGAGAGCAGTGTTCACTGTTCCAGAGTCTTATCTCAGCTGCCTTTTTCTGCTTCTTCCTTCTTTCCCATGTTGGGACCTGCTGCACACCAGTTGTTCGGCCTGCTGCCTTTGCAGGCAAACCATTTGCTCCAGATGCTCTGCTCTGTGATGTGCCTGGCAGTTAAGCAGCCCTTTGAAGTCGCCTTACCTCTGTGTGAATTTGGTGACCCCATCACCCTTCTCAAGTTTCAGATAGAAAGTATTTTTCTGTTGGTTCTTTTTTTTGTGTGTGAAGTTTTTGATGGCAGGAATGTGAAATTTCCATTTATTTACAGGAACTTTGAGTTCTGAGAGACTTGCTATAGGAATTCCAATGTCCAATTTTGCTCAACTTGTGCTAAATCTGTACCTATGTAGGTTTTAGAGTGCGTTCAGAGAGCCTAGAATATGTTCTCAGTTTAATCCAGAAGACCGGAGAGGATGGCTTTGTCTGCTTGGTGTTACTAAAAATATTCCAGTCTTAGTTTGTGTATCCAAAAAGATGAACATGGTGCGTGTTCATGGGCAGTAAGGATTCCTTGGAAGCAAGGAAATAGACATTGTTTTTCAAAATGTGTAACTGAAGCCCTTAGAGTATGCCACCTCAGCAGTTGAAATGGGATTGGTGTTAAGATGGGTGTTCCTGTGCTATGCTGCATCTAATTAATACGTGTCCTGGTTTTGGCTGGGATGGAGTTAACTTTCCTCCCAGTAGCTGCTGTGTTTTGGTTTCAATACTAGAAGAATGTTGATAACACTGATGTTTTCAGTTGTTGCTGAGAAATCAAGGACTTTTCCAGTCTCCCATGGTTCAGCTAATGAGCAGGCGTGCAGGAGCTGGGAGGGAGCATAGCCAGACAGATAGCCAAGCTGGCCAATGGAAATACTCCCTAGCATAGACATCATGCTGAGTTTATAACTGGGGGGTGGCCAGGGGGCAGGAATAGCCTCTTTTTTCTGTGGGTTTGGTCTTTTTTGGGAGTTCTGCGAAATCCAGGAATTGTGTGTTCCATGATTGCTGCTCAGGGACTGGCCACAAATTGGTCATTGGGCTGTGAGAAAAAAAAGATTGTGTATAGCTTGTTTTGTATATTTATTATTAGAATTATTAGTATTATTACTTCCTTTGTTCTCTTATTAAACTGTCTTTGTCTACACTCACGAGTTTTCTCTTTTGTCCATTGTCCTCCCCATCCCGCTGGGCGGGAAGGGCAGGGGTGAACAAGTGGCTGGCTAGTGCGGAGTTGCCATCTGCCAGGTTAAACCACGACAACATGTAATGGTGGTGGAGAAGATACAGCAGGACTGGGCTTCAACGTATCTTACTATTGTAAATACATAGCTTTGTCTTTGCACAGTGAACCTGAAATCTATGCTGCTGTGCCTTGAATTACATTTTCTGTGCTAGTTAAGTTAGTCCCAGTCAGAATATATATGTGCCTGTGCTGCCATCACACTGTGATCTGTGGTAAAAACTGTGATAGTGTCATCTTTTTAATTGGTGCGCAAATCTGTCAGCCTTCCTTTTAGACACATTCTTACAAAGCAGGTGGTGCTGATTACTTCCTATAGTCCCATGTCCTGTATATCTTTGCCTCAAATTGATTGCTTCGTTCAGGCTTGCTCAGACAAGTGGCTTTCCTCTAAACTCAGAACGCAGAGAAAAGGGAAGAGTATGAAGCTGCAGTTGGCTGTACCAAAAGATTGTCCTTTTGTTCTGGAAGGACTGGCGAGGGGAGGGTCACAACCCCTAAAAAGATTAATCCAACATGATTGCAATTCTACACAAAACAGGAAAATATATTCAAAAAGGCACTGCAACTATATTAAGTGGTATGTTTTGCTCTAGCAAAGGAGAGAGATTAAGAAAAGAAGCTTTAAGTCAACAATTGGTTTATCACTTTCTATTCTAAGGTAATGGTCTTGTCTTTGTTTACTCAACAGTGTTTCCTTGATATGACGTTTGGAGCCGGAGGTCATACTACAGCTCTTCTAGAGAAAGCCAGCGACATTACAATATATGCACTAGACAGGGACCCCACAGCTTATAAAATAGCTCAGCAGCTTTCAGAATCATACCCGTAAGTTGTCTTCTCCTGTCTTAAATATGGTCGAGATAAGGTTGATACTGTGGTATTATATACACAATTTAATATATTTTTATAGTTTCAATATATAGTTTTTAATGGCTTATTATATGCTGTATGTACCCCGTTAAATTGGAGAATCAGTGCGATTTATTTATGAGTATTTTCATGCAAGTTCTTCTGAAGTTTTTGGATTCAAATGCGTATTCTGTACTCTGTGAACTTTGAGTATGCATCAAGTAGCCAATTTTATATTTAAAAATTGATTTTAAAAAGATTCATGTGCTCTGCTTGCTTTGAGATGAATCTGATAGCAGAGTTGTACAAAAATCACACACTTTGTGGTAAATATTTCACAAAAAAGGTTGGAAGAATATAGTTCTAAATAATGAGGTAATTTAAATATGGCTTATGAATATTTTTATTAAAAAATAATAATTGTAGTTCAGTATTAGGTTTACTAAATATTTTGCCACTGACTTCAGAAACTGCTAAACAGGTTAATAAGCTACTATTTCTGTGTAGAGCTCATCCTTCAATTTTTTCTTTAAATAGAGTGCTGAATTTTCTAAATGAACAATTGCTAAATGTAAACTTTTAGGTTTCTGTAGTTATACAAAGTTCTTGTTCCTTTATTTTATTCAAGAAACAGCACACTTGGAGCATGAGTACATTCATGCAAAAGTGCGCAGTGTGTAGAGTTGAATGTGAGCTTTTCAGAAAGTACTATTGTATAAATTTGACCAAGAAGTAAAAGAATGTAGATACAAAATTAAATACTATTAAATATTACTCAGGAAATTTAGAGAAAGTGGGAAGGAGAGGACACTTACTGTCATGTTGAAAACATCAGAGTATTTATTTCGAAAGAGCTTTTGCATGAGGAAAAGCGAATCATGGAGTCATAGGTTGGAAAAGACCTCTTAGACCATCAAGTCCAACCATCCACCGAACACCACCATTCTTACTAAACCATATCCTGAAGTGCCACATCTACACATTTTTTAAACACCTCCAGGGATGGTGACTCAGCTAGCTCCCTGGGCAGCCTGTTCCAATGTCTGGCCACTTTTTCAGTAAAACCACTATTCCTGATACAAGCAGGATGCCATTGGCCTTCTTGGCCACCGGGGCACACTGCTGGCTCATGTACATCCGACTGTCAACCAACACCTCAAGATCCTTTTGCCCTGGACAGCTCTCCAGCCACTCTTCCCCAAGCCTGTAGCGTTGCATGGGGTTGTTGTGACCGAAGTGCAGGACCTGCCATTTGGCCTTGTTGAACCTCATACAGTTGGCCTCAGCCCATCAATCCACTCTCTCCACATCCCTCTGCAGAGCCTTCCTACCCTCAAGCAGATCGACACTCCTGCCCAGCTTGGTGTCTTCTGCAGACTTACTGGGGGAGCACTCAATCCCCTCATCCAGATAACTGATAAAGATGTGAAACAAAACCGCACCAAACACTGAGCCCTGGGGAACACCACGCGTGACCGGGTGCCAGCTGGATTTAACTCCATTCACTACCACACTCTGCGCTCGGCCATTCAGCCAGTTCTTTATCCAGGGAAGAGTACACCCATCCAAAACATGGGCAGCCGGTTTCTCCAGGAGGATGCTGTGGGGAACAGTGTCATAGTCCAGGTAGATGACGTCCATAGCCTTTCCTTCGTCCACTAGGTGGGTCACCTGGTCATAGAAGGAGATCAGGTTGGTCCAGCAGGACCTGCCTTTCATGAACCCATGCTTGGTGGGCCTGATCCCCTGGTTGTCCTTCACATGCCTGGTGAGCACACTCAGGATGAATCACTCCATAATAATAAGAAGATAACTAGAAGAAGCAGATAAAGAAATGCCGGGTTGTTCAGTCATGTTTCCCCATGGAAAAGGAGTTCTAAGACAGCAGTAGTATTCAAGCAATGCAGAAGGTATTCTTCACCTTTTCTAAAAGAAAAGACCAACCTGTGCGTTCCTTTCTTCAAGTGCCATTGTCAGAGGCCCAGTGCAAAAAATGCAAGCATGTGACAAGAAAGCATAGCTTGGTTTCTAGTCATCCTACTCTATAAGACCACTTAAATGTATTACTCTAAATTATCAGTTCTTTGTGGGCTGAAGAGACATGCAGTGTATTCTTACAAATTTGTGGAATTCCTCTCTCAACTGTTATTTCTCCAGAGAGTACTGCTCTTGACAGAATAGTGTGGAGAACATTGACAAGGAAAGTTCATTTTCTTTTAAACTAAGCCTGCAAACTCCACCAGATGCCATTGGAGTTGTAAAGTCTTCTGTTCTTTGCCATAGGAAAAAATATACGTAGTCCAAATTAAAGCTGATCTTATATCTAATAAAGGTTTTCAGAAACATTGACACCACACAAGACAATGATGATCAGTCCTCTGATTCAATATATGTTTATCTGCAACCTGGATGCAAAAGAAGTTTATTTTCCCAGTACACAAAGAGATTTTTCTTGTGTTGGATGTTTTTCTGCCAGTGATGGACATTGTTAATACTCTGCTTGCTTATGTTTGTGAAAAGATGAGCTTTGACCAGTATAGTATTATAGTTGTTGTAACTTACTATGGCTTTATAAACAAAGAGGGTCTCCTAGTTCCAATTTTTGTTCATAAAATCATATAAACTTGGTTAGTTGGACTCCATACATGGTGTTATCTACCTTTACAGATGCAAGTTATCATTAGATAGAAGGAAGTGGATTCTTAAATGATATTATGTTAAGTTCATAGAGAAAAGTCTTAATCACTGAAAGATAACTGTATGCCACTTCAATATATATTGTAAAATACAGAGCAGCATTCTTACTTGTTTTGGTGTTTTCCCTCATGTCCGATCTTTCCTGTTGGAAAGAACAGGTGGGTCCTTTTTCAGAAGATAAATTTATCTTTTTCATAGTAGTTTATGTTGAAAACTAAGGTAAAAAAATGTTCCTGTATGGAATATGTGCTCATTGTTAATTTGCTTTCTCTGAGACGTCAGCTGCATGAAGTGTGGTTAAATTCAAAGGGGGAAGGAGGAGGAATAAGTATATAATTTATAAATAACAGCTAAAGCTAGGGTTTGCTTACAAATCAGTTGTAAGTATAAAGGATTTACTTATGAGATGTGGAGCTTTCATGAATGGAATTTTTTCTTTCAGTAGTCATTAAAAGATGGTTGATACAATATTACATGGTTTTTATTCACTATTTTCTGTACTGTGTTAGAAAGAAATCTTTTATCATAATTTAATCAGTTTAATTCAAATCTGTGTTGACATCAAAAGCTCAGGGAATTCATCCAGCTGACATCTTTATCTGTCAGATAAAGTGGCTCCTTCATCTGGTTCACCAGGTAGCCACAGAAATAGGTGTGCTATGTTAAAAATGGCCATGGCAGCATGCAGTTGCAAGTTGAGAGAAATGTAGGGCTGTCCCTTCTATAAGAAGCACAGCCATAGATGTAACTGACTGAAGAAGTGCAGCATGGAAGTATATATTTCTCCATTGTTTTACTGTTCTAGGGGTTTTTTCACCTCTTCTGTTTGACATTGCTGGTTTGGGAGAGGTGATTTGACTTACTGCATTGCTTCACTTCCTTTGGAGGCAACAGCAAAAGAGGGGCAAAAAAGGCTGTTACACAATCCGAACCAGTAAAATCTGATTCCCACTCTATCTGAAATTAGGAGTGCAATGGGCCAAGTCATACATCAATTGAATCTTCTATTGCCATTTTGTTTGTACTTAAAACAGAATATTGTAACTTATAACCGTTTAATTGGTGATGTTAATGATTTCCAGCACATCAACCACATGACAGATCTTGAGTCTTGCAATAGGATTTGCAGTAGTCCATCCTACCATAAAAAACTTCAAGTGGAAATACTCAGTGTTAATTGCCATTCCTTATTCTGGTTAGGTAACATTAATAATCTCAGTAAAATAGTATAGTTCCAACAATTATTCGCTATGGGACTTCATTTTTTAAGCATCCTATATCTTATGTCACTGAGTTACAAGGTTATTAAAGGTCAAGTTGCAGAAATATGCCCAAAGATATGGTTGGAAGAGGAGAGAAGTATGGCTAGATTAGGGAATTTTTCTATATTCAGAACTGATAAATGAAGTCCTCCTTGTACTTAGCTGAAAGACAGCCGGAGTAAAGTCACTCAATGAGAACACTGAGGAAAAATACATTTGAAGTTTGTATCTTGAATGTGTCTCTTTACTTCTTGGTAGTGATATTGTCAGAACTAAAATCTGTAGAGGGTAGAGTTCCAACTGCAATTCTCGCATTCATTTAGCCTCTCTGTTTATTATTTTTATTTTTTAAAATATGTAGTGCTGCTTTAATAAGGAGAAAATGGGTCAGGGCCTGTTAGATATTCAGTGTGTGGGTGGGAATCCTTTGACGTGCTTTCTGGGGAAGCCTCTAACTTGGGAATTGCTGCTGAGAATCCAGGAGAACAAGATAAAATTCAGTCAGTAGCAATATATATTACAAGTAAACCCTTTCACGCCCACTGAAAGGGAGAGGTTAGAGAGGTGGCTGGAATCTGGCAATTAACCAATATCATTGCAAGCTTTTAAGTATAAGAAACCTACGCAAAGCCTACGCAGAGGAGACAGTATGTTCTTTGTAATTCTCTGAGCAGAATAAGAAATTGTGCCCGAAAAGTAAGGTTAAGTAGTATAAAATTCCTCATACAATTTAACTACCATTTTATTGTAGTTCTAAAGCAATTTTGAGGTGTGATGGCGCTTGTGGGTTTTGCTTTCAGGGTTATACTAAGTTTACAGAAAAACTGGGATAGAACCATCATCTGTGCATTGAATGTTCTGGGGAAATCAGAACTTATTTTGTTCAGTTCTAGGGAAAACAGAACTTTTTTTCAGTTGCAATAAGCTTATTTTAAGTGCTTGTGAACTGTAGTGGAGTGTATTATATATTGATGCTTTTGTTGCTATATGTTATGAATACAGGCTACTATTTAAGTTTTGACTGTAGTGCATAAGGGATACAATTAACAGTGTGCAATCAAGACATTCATTTTAATGATGCCTTGAATATGTGTAAGTCAGTTACCTATAGTGTTATTTCTTTCTAAAGAGTTCTCTACGTATGTCAACATCTGGCTGCCTCTCAAATGCAAACAACATAGATAAATGAGTTGCCTTAAATATGTGATGGAAAAATGCAATTGAGAGCACTAAGAAGACCTTTAAATGCCGTTATATTAAAATAGTGCTTTTCTGTCATTTATTTGGATAACAAACCCAAATAGGTTTCCTTATTAAAATGTAAGAAATAAAAATTCTTTCTCTTGTTACTGCAGTTCCAGCTGTGCAGATTGCAGAAGGACTGGAAACCTTTGCTTGCTTTCGTATGTACAGTCTGATCCTTCAATACATTGCGTTCCAGGTTTGAATTTGGGCCCAATTCAAAGTTACCCTAAACAAACACATACAACAGTCTACTTTTTACAGTTGATTTTCTTCCTTTTTCACTTTTTATATTCTTTTATAACTTGGCCCTTTAGTGCTTTCTTAAAACCTTGTCAACTTCAGAGAAAAGGCTGTGGTTTTTGTTTACCTGGACTTTAGCAAAGCTTTTGACACTGTTTCCCACAGCATTTCCATGGAGAAACTGGCTGCACGTGGCTTGGACGGATATGCAAGAGCATGGGACGGACATGCAAGAGCTTCACTGGGTTGAAAACTGGCTGGAAGACCGGGCCCAAATTGTTGTGGTGAATGGAGTTAAATCCAGTTGGTGGCTGGTCACAAGCAGTGTTCTCCAGGGCTCAGTATTGGGGCCAGTTCTGTTTAATCTCTTTATCAGTGATCTGGACAAGGGGATCAAGTGCACCCTCAGGAAGTTTGCAGATGACACCAAGTTGGGTGGGAGTGTTGATCTGCTCTTGGGTAGGAAGGCTCTGCAGAGGGATCTGGACAGACTGGATCAATGGGCTGAGGCCAATTGTAGGAGGTTCAACAGGGCCAAGTGCCGGGTCCTGCACTTTGGTCACAACAACCCCATGTGATGCTACAGGCTTGGGGGAGAGCAGCTGGAAAGCTGCCTGGTGGAAAAGAACCTGGGGGTGTTGGTCGACAGCCATCTGAATATGAGCCAGCAGTGTGCCCAGGTGGCCAAGAAGGCCAGCGGCATCCTGGACTGCACCAGGTAGTGTGGCTGTCAGGAGTAGGAGTAGGGAGGTGATCGTGCCCCTGTACTCGGCACTGGTGAGGCTGCACCTCGAGTACTGTGTGCAGTTTTGGGCCCCTCACTACAAGAGTGACATCGAGGTGCTGGAGCGTGTCCAGAGAAGGGCGACGAGGCTGGTGAAGGGCCTGGAGAACAAGTCTTATGAGGAGCGGCTGAGGGAACTGGGGTTGTTTAGTGTGGAGGAGGCTCGGGGGAAGCCTTATCGCTCTACAACTACCTGAAAGGTGGTTTTAAAGAAGTGGGTGTCAGTCTCTTCTCCCAAGTTACAAGCAGTAGGACAAGAGGAAGTGGCCTCAAGTTGCACCAAGGGAGGTTCAGATTGGATATTAAGAAAAATTTCTTCACTGAAAAAGTTATCAAGTGTAGGATCAGGCTGCCCAGGGAAGTGGTTGAGTCATCATCCCTGGAGATATTTAAAACACTTGTAGATATGGTGCTTAGGGACATGGTTTAGTGATGGACTTGACAGTGTTAAATTAATGGTTGGACTCAATGATCTTAAAGGTCTTTTCCAACCTAAATGATTCTGTGATTCTATGATTTGAGTGTCAGTCTTCTCTTACATAGCATAATTATAGAAGTTTCATTGCCAGCATCACATTACTTGAAATTGCAATTAAGTCTTCTGTGTGCACTTCTTAGTTTTCCTTTCTTTGCAAACATAATGATTGTGTTTAAATTCATTGTGTGGGATGCAAAATCTTCATCAGATTCAGACTACAGTCTAGTAATTTCAAGTTCAGAAAGCGTTTCTATTACATAAGTGTTGTTGGGACAGAAAATGCCTTCTCAGCGGTCCTCAGTATAAAGTTAAGTATCATAAACTCTGTATCCGAAACTGACCTGTGACATTGGGATGTACCATGGCAAAAATGAAACTAAACTAGTGGAAGAAGCCAGAATCGTGTAATCCCACTTTTTAAGACAAGTGCCAGTTTTTCTTCCTGTAAATGTTCCCAAAGGATGAAAACATGTTGCTTGATTGAAAGGGAAATTCCTTGGCAGAGAAATGAAGTATTTCTTTTTCCATGGCTGAGGCAACTCTTTAGTTTGTGTGTCCTCGGTCCTGTTCCTTGTAAGCTTTACAAAGACAACATCTCTTCATTTTGGGGTACACAATAACTGGTAGTAAGTGACGCTGAAAAACAAAAGTGAGGAACTCTTCCTGGCAGTTATACTATAAAAAAATCAACTAATGAAAAAATTTTTTACAACCATTTCAATAAAAAGCACATAGTACAATGTTCAGTCTTTTTCTTAAAATGTTCTTCAGCATGTACGTGTGTTTCTGTATTTTATGCTTATGTGGTGGGTTGACCCTGGCTGGACCCCAGGTGCCCACCAAGCCGTGCTCTCACTCCCCTCAGCTGGACAGGGCAGAAAAAATATTGTGAATAGCTTGTGGGTCGAGATAAGGACAGGGAGAGATCACTCACAATTACCATCGTGGGCAAAACAGACTCGACTTGGGAAAATTAATTTATCACCAGTCAAATCAGAGTAGGGTAATGAGAAATAAAACCAAATCTTAAAACACCATCCCCCACCCCTCTCTTATTTCCGGGCTCAACCTCACTCCTGATTTCTCTACCTTCTGCCCTCCAAGCAGGCAGATGGGGAATGGGGTTGCGATCAGTTCATCACACACTGTCTCTGCCGCTCCTTCCTCCTCACACTTCCCCTGCTCTGACGTGGAGTCCCTCCTGTTGGAGACAGTTCTCCATGAACTGCTCCAGCGTGGTCCCTTCCACAGGATGCAGTCCCTCAGGAACAGACTGCTCCAGCGTAGGTCCCCCATGGGGTCACAAGTCCTGCCAGCAAACCTGCTCCAGCGTGGGCTCCTCTCTGCATGGGTCCACAGGTCCTGCCAGCAAACCTGCTCCAGCGTGAGCCTCCTCCAGGCATCCCCCTGCTCTGGCGTGGGGCCCTCCCCGGGCTGCAGGTGGGTCTCTGCTCCCCTGTGGGCTTCCATGGGCTGCAGGGGCACAGCCTGCCTCACCATGGGCTGCTCCAGGGGCTGCAGGGGAACCTCTGCTCCGGTGCCTGGCGCACCTCCTGCCCCTCCTTCTGCACTGACCTTGGGGTCTGCAGGGTTGGTACGCTCTCATATTCTCACTCCTCTCTTCTGGCTGCTGTTGCACAGCAGTTTTTTCTCCTTCTTCACTGTGTCTTCCCAGAGCTGGTACCACCATCGCTGATGGGCTTGGCCAGTGGCAGGTCCATCTTGGAGCCGGCTGGCACTGGTTCTGTAGGATGTAGGGGAAGCTTCTAGCAGCTTCTTGCAGAAGCCACCTCTGTAGCCCCTCCGCTACCACAACCTTGCCACGCAAACTCAATGCAGCTCATTATCAGGTTCTTATATAACTGATGGTGTTAACTAACTGAAGTAAACGTTTCTGGATTGTTTTATTAATCTACTTAACATTCCTGTGGTAATACTCTGAATTGTTATTGCAGTTGTATACTCATGGTTACCAATAATACATCTCTGCCAAGGAGTTGTGAAAGACAAGTTTATTGTTTTCATTAGGGATTTTAGATCAGGGAGCTGAAATGGAGTGACTAACATGCAGTGCTATGCTAAGACCAGATCATTAATATTTTGTTGGGTATTTCCTGGTGAAATCAAGAGATAATGGGAACAAATGTGGATGCATCTTCATCAAGACCATATTCTTAATTAGTCTTTTAGCAGAAGAATTTGTTATTTTTTCTGAATAGAGATAGTTTGTAAAACTTCTAACAATTTATATCTGTATTTGTATACTAAAACCAGTGTATGTATGTTAACTCAAGTTATGTGTTTTAATTGGGAGACGACAGCAAAAAGATGATAGTGTAAAAATGCAGAGCAGAAACCAAGTACTTTACAATATAAAAATATGGTTTAACATATTTACTTTTGAAAAAATCTGTTAAATGTGATTTTGTAGGAAGCAAATGCAATGTGAAGTATATGTGGACATTGTATCACACTGTGCAGTATGGACAGTTAAGCAGAGGCAGGGTTGGTTAATCCTCAGCCACAGTAGTCCATTTACATGTTGTTGACTGGCTCTGAAAAAAGTTGATTTTAGAAACTCCTGTAACTAAGATAGTAAAAAAAAAAAAAAAATAAATTATAAATAATAAGCTATTTTCACAGTTAATCATAGTGATCAGTAACGAGTAATGGTTTAAAACAGGAAGGTGCTGTGTAATTCTTCGTATCCTGTGAGCATCAAAAGTGTTCTTGATGCTTGCTATGAACAGGGAAAGTTACCGTCGTCGAGAGTTTGCGTAGTATGTTTTTTGCTTAAGGAATAAAGGTACAGATTGAAGTTAGTTGATGAGCAGTGCAGTATTTTCTGAGTAGTGTGGTCAGTCTTTTATCTTTTGTTTTATTGGTGGTTATTATATCTGGGGTATTTAAAAAAAGAAGTCTTAATGAGAGTGTCACCCAAGGAAAATAACAGGGCACAATCTAGAGAATACCTTGCATCTATTCAATCTGTATGTCATTCATATAAGCAGAAGGCATTTGTTTGGCTTAAACAGTGCGCTTTTCATGTGGAAATAGTCACAGATATATGAGCATCTCCTAAGCATCCTCAAAATGTAGCATAATTTAAGACCAGGCAGGCAAACAGAACCTCCCTGGAAAAGGAAATGGAAGAGAAAGGGTGCAGAAGTCCAAGTGTTTAAAAGAACATGCAGCTCAGTTTTAGAAGTAAGCTTGGGAAGATGTGGCTAGGAGAAAGCCATGAAAGTGATAACATTAAAAAAAAAAAAGACAAATTGGAGTATACTGGTTGAGCAGACAAGATAGTGTGAACCTGAAGCTTGAGAAGATTGAATGAGTTGGATGCAACAGTTTGTCTAAATATCTTAGGATCTTCCCCGTGCAATTTCAGTAATGTCCATGTGTTACTCATTTGAAAATGTATTCATTCGCTGTTTTTAAGATACAGAAGTCCTATTTACTTTTCTGGGGGAGTGAGGGGTGAAGGTAGGAGGGGGAAAGGAAGCAAGTTTGTGAGTTACCTGAAGTAAGGAAAAACTGTTTCTACAATAAGCAAGTTGTCCAGCAGGCTGCACTAAGCATACTTTTGATGCGGTGGTGCTCCCAGCATGTTTATTCTTTTCCTCAGAGAGGTAGACGTGAGCAGCTCGTATGCCACACCTTATAGAGTGGGCATGTGTGTGAAAGTGTGAGCTGGCACCGCATCCATCTGGGAAAGGCTGAAAGGGGTCTGAAAATGAGAATTTTTCTTAGTGCCGGTGCAGTGGGTCTGAAAACTGGGATTTAGTTCCAGTGGTAGGAGTTGTTAACTCCTGGGAAGCCAGAAAACAGCTCTTAGATAGTCAGCAAGGGCAGGAAAGATTGCACTTTATATAGACTGAAACAGGTTAATATGTGTGTTTGGAAGGCTGGACCAGAGCTTTTTATGCTCAAGGTGTAGCATGTTAAGAATTGATGAATGTGGTATCAACATCTCATATCTCTCCATCACAGAATTCTTTTAGCACTGTATCATAACAGAATTTTAATACTGAATGCCAAGGAGAAGCTCTCTGTCTGCTGAATTTAAATAATACAAATTTATCAAAATCACTTCAGAGCTCTAATTTTTTCTGCCTTACTTGCAACCAAATACTGTCCTGACCTGACTGTTACTTAACTTGCAAGATCTGTCTAGCTCATGCATTGAGGTGGGATGGCTACAGGCTATTTCCAACATTAGTAGCTGAGTTGAAATTTCATGTACTGGTTATATAAAAGAGAAGTCCTTTTTTGTACTGTTTAAATCTTAGAGTAAGGTGTCTTTTAAGAACATAGCTATGCCCAAATACTGCCACTGTATTTATATACAATGACACTAGTTTCAAGGCATGTGGTTATGTTGGCAGTCGCACTGAAGCTTTTATTTAGCAGTAGAAACATTTGGAGAATGATTAAATACTAATCAGTCTATCAAGATTTATTCTATTTATGAGATACTATTAATCTTTCTTATTGTAGGTATATATGGCTTTTATCTTGGCAAAATTATCTAATGGCTATATTAATTATTAAAATTATTTTTGATGTCATATAAGTTTGGAGGTTTGTCTTTGTTTTCATACATATCGTCTCGTGTGCCAATGCTAGATTTAATGTAGTTTCCAGTCAAATGAGTCAGGACAGCCCTTTTGTCTGTTCCTGTTTTAGGAAAACTAACTGCTGCCATTTTGATCTGAGTAGTCTTGAGAGCAGCTGCATCTTCATATTATTTCAGTAGGAAAACCTTAGAAGAGGTGTTGGCCAGTTTGTGGCTCTGAAAGGTTTTGCAAGCATTAAGTTTGTAACGATGGACTGTTTTATTTCCATGCTTTTCTGTTACTATTATTGAGTCACTTTACATTTCAATATTAAGTGAAAATTAGGTTTTGTGAATGATGGACATGTATCAATTCGGTTGGTATTTTTGGTTTGGGCAATTTCTCCTACAATATCAAAATCATTCCCGATGGAAGTGATCTTAGTATGTCAATCTAGTCCAGCCTTATGCTCCAGTCAGGTTCATTAGGATCAATTTTAGACTGTAGATTGTAACCTGATGTCAGTGGGGAATCTTGAATTTTTCTAAGGCACAGTAGGATTCTGAAATACATTCACTTTCTGATCTTATTGTACTATGGTGCTGTAATGTTAAATGGTAAATTTGTGCAGCACCATTGTCTAGCAGACGGTAGTGAGTATCCTCAGTTGGCCACTGGAGTCATATCCCATGTGAAAGTGCTTTATGTTGGTTTATATTGTTTACAGAATTTAAATGAAAATGGAGGGAAATGCATCATATTGTCATCTCATTGTCGTTGTTCCATCTGCTGAGTGGATCCTCATCCAAAGTGTACAGGAAGTGATTCTGCTTCTGTGAGTTGTTCCAGCTTCCCTTGATTTCTTTTTCATACTCTCTGTTCTAGATATTGCTAGGTCAGGGCAGCCAATATGATCATCTACACATGTATCTGTATCATCTTGGACATCTTTAGATAGCAGAAGTATAGGCCAGTTCCATTCCGGCCTGGGAAACTATGGCTTTTAGACCACAGACAGCGATCAAGAAAACAAGGAAGAAATTTGTTGAATGTCAGTTTTGTTCCATCAAAGTTTTTCATTGGTGTTTCTGGGAGCACTATAGAATGCTAACTGTTCTTACAGAATGAGAGGACCTTTATTTCTGAAGTTGATGAGAGCGATAAGAGGCTTCTGAAATAGTTTAAAACAAACAATAAAAACTCTCTAGGTATTGGTTAAGCACATGGAGCTGAATGTGGGTGATTGGAATTTCCTTTCACTACAAATGTCCAGATCTTTAATTTATTTTTTAAGGCATTAGTATATACCTGCTAGCTTAACTTCCTGTGGAATGCAGTGCGAAGTGTTACTTTAACCAGCAGCAGACGTCCTGGTGAGGCCTCATCTGGAGTACTGTGTCCAGTTCTGGGCTCCCCAGTTCAAGAAGGATGAAGAGCTACTGGAGAGAGTCCAGCGGAGGGCTACAAGGATGGTGAGGGGACTGGAGCATCTCCACTAC
>Ga0065711_1028439_pt1 | contig 41207 bp, 62 predicted proteins | sample Hoacrofraction12_FD_59098 | JGI IMG/M metagenome (GOLD analysis project Ga0065711, IMG submission 59098) | Hoatzin crop microbial communities from Cojedes, Venezuela - Epithelial fraction 12 v2 (version 2) | ecosystem: Host-associated > Birds > Digestive system > Esophagus > Crop | place...
GGGGGGGGACCGGGAGCCCCGTTCGTGGAGCGGCTGAGCCGTCCGTGCCGCTTTGCCGCTGCCCGGAGGGCTCGCAGGGAGCTGGGGGGAGATGGAGCCGCCGCGGGAAACGGCTCCGGGGCGGCGGCAGGGAGGGCCGGGGTCTCCGGGGGGCACAGAGCGGGGCAGTGGCTCTGTCGCCTTCCGAAACGATGGGGTACCGGGACGAAGGATGCTGCGTTTCGGTGAGCGACCGCCCGACCCGGGCTTGGGGACCCGTCAAGGTCGGGGTTGGCGCGAGTCGCGTGGTTTGAGGCCGAGGAGAGCGTGGAGGTGGGCTGGGTGCGGCTGGGAGGAGGCACGGTGCGGGCACGAGAGGTGGGCATCGCCGCTTGCCCAGGACCAGAGGCCTGCCCGGTACAGGGACGTTCCCAGCTGCTGGACGCAGCCACTCTGAAATGCGGAGAGCCCTGGACCGGGTCGCTTCTTGCATTTGCTTCCACCTTCTTACTTGGATGCCATGGTGAACCCAGGAGGGAGCAAAGACCGGCAGGGATATGAAGCCCCACTGGCATCCCCCAGCAAACGGCTGAGAGCTGAGTTCCCTCCATCCCCCCTCCCTTTCGAAGAGTGGCTTGGAGGGGAACAAGAGTTTGAAGAGCCAGCCGGTGAGTTTGGGATTGCCTGGGGGCACGGTGTCAGGCTGGAGAAACTGGCTGAGCCGCTGGAAGGAATCTGCCCCGACCTGCAGTAACCCCGCGTGCCCCAGCGCTGCTGGGAATCTGCTCTGATCTTTGGTAGCCCTCGCAATGCAGGCAGGCATCGCCCCACCTCGCCGCCTGCCTCCGGCGTGCCAGTGCTCCTCGCCTGTCGGCAAAGCCCGGCGCTGCATCCCCTGTCACGTTCTGTTTCGGGGCCATAGTTCTTCCTCTGAGGCTGCCTGAATTGACCGTAACCTCTTTTACAAGGTGGCCCTGTGATGGCCTCTTGTCACGACGGTAGCAAAAAATGCCGTCCCTAGCAGGCAGAGGGTTGGCAGTGACACCGCGGTGGAGCTGCCGTGCCCGTGAGAGGGCAAAACAGGCTCATGTTCGTACAAGCAGAAGCTGAACAGGTAGGCCAGAAAGCGAGCTGCTGCCTGACGTGTTTCGGGTGGCTGCCGCAGAACCCTCAGTGTGGTGTTCGGGCACCACCGAGAGCCGAGATGTACGGTGGCTTTGCGTTGCTGTGGGTCGTGAGGGAGCTGAGGGGTCTTGGGTCCCGGCAGCTCCCGGGTCGTACGGCTCACTGAGCAGCTGGGACAGAGCCTCTGAAGACGCTCCCAGTCGCAAGGCTGCTGGAGAGAAAGAGGAAGATTAAGGACAGGAACGCTTCCAATTACTGTGTTTCTGAAATTTTAATTTTTTTTCTTTTTTTTTTTTGGTGGGTGGCACAATAACTGGGTGAAAAGCAGAGGTTCAGCAAAAGCTGACGATAAACACCACTAAAACTACCCGACGCGTTCCGATTATCCACATTTACCATCCCGTTAAGCGGCAGCCGCTGCTCTCAGGTTGTCAGTGGGCTAAAGTCCGCTCCTGGCAGACATCCTAGCTAAATGCTTCACAGGTCCTCTGCACGGGCTGTGTTGGAGAGGCAAAGCCCAGGGCCTTACAAGGACATGGCATGTTGTAGAAGGATTTTCAGAGGGTGGTCAGGAGAGTAGCATCATTTCATCTGATTCCAGCTGCTTCAGCCTGTCCCGATTTGGAAGTGGGAAGATCGGATCAGAGGCAGTAAATCTCCCGACGGCGGAGGAAACGTGGTTGCCCTTCTTTTCTTCTGAAGTGCTTTCAGTCAGCCCGGTAATGGGACTTGGCAGGGATCTGCAAGTACGTTCCTGACCTTGCGTGGTCTTCCTTTGTGCGGGGCTCTCCTGGCTCGCGTGAGATGGCCGCGCTGCTCCCCGAAGGCTGGAGTTCCTCTGCGCTCGGCTGCTTCCCCGCTTCCGCCTGGCTTCCCCTCGGGTCGCAGAGGGAAGGGACGAGCACAGGAGGGGTGCTCCCCTGGAGAGCTTCGGAGCAGCTCCTGCAGGGCCCTTGGAAACACTGGAGGGTTTATTTTTTTTGAAAGAAGCGACTGAAGCTGGAAAGCGCTCAGTGTCTACTGAATCTGGCCCAAGGTGTCTTCAGCTGGCGACCGCAGAGGAGGCGCATGGCTGCAGGACCTGTGCGTTTAACCGCGAGGCTGAAGGCCCCTGACTGGAGCTCCACTGCCGTACGCACCTCGCTTGGTTTCGCTGCCTCACTCTCCCGATCGGGGCAATGGGAAACCTGGGTTTGGCCTCTGACCGCGCTGCTGGCTGTGATCTCAGGGCCAGACACTTAATCTCTTCTTTTCCCTTGTCAGTTAAGCTGGAAACATCCAGGCCAACTTGACAGTGGACTGTGGGGATTAATGAGTTTGTTTGCTCAGCGCTCTAGAAATCTAAAGCATGAAATTAGTGTTTTCAAGGCGTTTGCTGCAGCTTAGCGAAGCAAAGAGCATCTTTCAGCCTCCCAAGCTGTGCAGCCTCCCCGGAGCTCAGAGGGAGGTGCTTGGCATTCAAGGGCGAGAAGAATAAGCGCGCATGGCACACGCCTTTCGAGTGCCGAGGGAGAGGCAGAGGCTTGAGGAAAACAGGAGATGAGAGCCGTGCTCTAGAAATGCTGGTCTGCATCCCCGGAGCTGTGGGTTCGGTTGCAGGCACGGTCACAAATCTCATTTGTTCCTTCCCATGTACAGCCTGCCTTTCTCTGACAAGACCTGGAAAGCTGAAGGGCTTATTATGTGGCGCTGCCGTTGAAGTGCTCGTGATTTATGTTTGAGGAATCCAGGAATTTGCTCTGGTTTTAGCTGTACGGCACACCCTTCCCCCTTCCCTGGGTCTGCTGTGCTCGCTGGCAGCTGCCCTAAACCCCGCAGTGCTGAGTGGCTCTGTATGTATCTAATTAGGTGAGCGCTTGGGATGTTATTTGCATGGAAATATTACTCCAGGATATGCTGCGACGCTGGGGTTTGCTGAGTCAAGACAGTTGTTCAACTGGGACGGCCAGAGTCTCGCCTGTCCTTGCACCCAGTGCCTTAGACTGGTTGTTGTCTGGAGAGGAGCCTGAGCAGGGCTGGCTGAAAGGCTGCTGGGATCGGGGCAAGGAAATACCGTGAGATGGAGCTACGGGATGGCAAGTTCTGGTCTTCCATCAGGGGAGGCGGTTTATAGAGAGGAAAGGGCTGTGTCTGGGGTGACTTTCCCCCACGCCTGAGAAGCCTTGCTCCTTGCACGTTGGCACGGGGAGCGCACCCGGAGCCATGGGGATGCCGCGCAGCAGAGTGGCACGTAGGAGTGCTCGTGTCGGGGGTGATGGGGACCGTCGAGGTCCTGCTTGGCTTGTGCGAGAGGGAGCTGGAAAATGCGGCAGAGGGGAACCAAATAAACTGTGGTCCCTGTGGACTCGTACTGATGGACTTCGACATCTTGGCTAGAAGCTGAGAGTCTGCTACCCTGCATTAGTGGAAAAAAATCTCCTTGTATTCCCTTGCTGCTTGGTAGTCCCCATGTTACCTCTTGAGCTTCACGACCTCTTTGCTGGCATCTGCTTTCCCAGGCAGATTTGCCTTGGTTTACTAAAACGGCTTTGGTTCGCTGGGGCAGAGTGGAATGGACGTGGTGTTTCGTCTGTCCAAAAATGCTCTCCCAGCCCAGGCCACCAAGGAGTCTTCGAGCTTCCAGCTGCACCACTCCCATATCCTGAAAGTGAGGACATTCAAAATGAAGGTCGTGGATGTTTAGAGGGCAGTTGATACATCAACCTTGCTGTCATGGCTTCTCCTGTGTTCCCAAGCTGGTATTTTCTTTAAAACAAAACAAAAAAAAATCATACAGCAAGGTTAAAGGTGTTCTCTAGGCAAGGAAAATAAAAACTTAGGGAAAAAACATCTCCCAGTGGAAATTAGTCATAAATACAAAAAAAGGCACTAGTTTTCACATCAAAGGAAAGGCTGCGGCCGAAGCCTTTTCTCTCCAGCACACAGAAGGGGACAAGTTGTGTTATTTTGAACGGGCTGAGTTCTGTGGGTGTATTTGCATGATGTTTCGGAAAGGTGCTTAACGCGGAGCTGAACCTCCAGCCCATCCTCTGCGTGCCTGCCGCGTGTGCTGCTGCAGCAGCGAGCGGCTGCGGTTCCGTTTATCCGGGAGGAAACGGCACCAGCAGCCTCTTGCTTTTGAACGGAGGAAGCGTCATTTTATGGCGGCGCAGGCAGCTGGGAAAATCTTCCTGAGCTTGTCACGGGCTTCCTCCGCGGCGCTGGGAAAGGCGTGGCGAGGGGCTTCGAGACGGGGCTGGTTGCCCCGCGGTGCGGCGCCGGGGCGGCTCGACTCGGTGCTACAGGAAAAGGCAATAAAATCCGAGCGGGAATGGAGGAAGGGAGGCTGAGGATCCGCTGTCTCGCCCGATTCCTGCACACCGCCTTTGGGGCACTCTCCCCCTCAGCCTGAATTGTCTTTCTGGGTCGGTCTCCCAAGCTTTGGCACCTCTCTCTGACCCTAAACCTCGCTAGGCTGTGGCCTCCTCCGTGAATCCAGCTCACAGGCACGCCGAGCTGCTGCGTGCGGGTTTTTTGGTAGCACCGCTGAGATCCTTGGACGGAAGGGGCTGTAATCGGCTTAGCGCGATGCTGTTTTCACACATTATACCCAGGCACACGTGCAAAAGGCGTAGCTAACTCCTTCCTGTGTTTCTGCCCCTCTGCTGAAAGCCTGCAGGCTGCTTTAACCCTCTGCTCCTCTGATCCCTGTGGCCGGGCTGATGCGATCCCCAAAGGGATCCAGGGGAACAAGTGAAACGCCACAGCGTGCTTGGGTTGGGAGCTGCCGGGGTTCCTGTCTGTGCCCGGAGCGCCTTGCGTTCAGCAAGCTGCCTCGCCACGGCCGAGGATGGTTTGCTGTGTGCTGCGAGTGGTGGGGGGGCAAGCCAGGACAGAAGTGCAGCTGAAGACCTTCTCTGTCACCCCAGATCTCGGGGTGACCTGGAATCCCTTGAGGTGGTGGTGGTGGGTTTGTCCAGGGACCCTCGCGGGAGGGAGAGGTCTGGCACAGGCAGCTCTTTCTCTTGAGATGGGGGATCTGCTTCCCCGTTCTCCTCCCGCTGTTGTGCCGGTGGCCTTGGAGGGGCAAGTTCAGGGTGGTGTGGGGCACCCTTTGGTGCAGAGGTGCGTGGTACTAATCCGAACATGGCCCTGGTATTTCTGCAGCCTTTAACTGCGAGGGCGGAACAAGCGGGTAACGAGAGGCAAGAATGACGTTTTAATTTCCTGGTCACCACCCATTTGGGACTTGCTTTCTTTTTTAATTTGGTTTGTCCCTTTACAACCTGAAATCTGCTTTACCAAGGTTTTGTTTATCTAGAGTCTTACAGATTTTGTAGTTGTACAGCCCCAGGAAGGTTGGCTGTCCTGAGAACCTGTGTGTGGTGGTGTTGAGGTGCTCTTCCTCTACTTCTCATGTGGCTTTTCTGTCCTTTCTCATTTCAGAGACTTTGATTCTCTCTCCAAGGATGATGTCTATGAGAATAACCGCTTGGTAAGTCCCCATTATGCTGTACACAGAAGGAAGAAGGGACATGAGAATGACTTGATCGAGGTCGTGTAGTGTGGCGGTGGTGAGGGGGTGAGAAAAATCCGTGTTTGTGAGTAACAGGCAGGGGCTTCTCTGGAAATGTAAGGGAATCTGAAACATCAGCTTCCAGCCTGCACTGAAGATAAAATGGTTATCCTGATAGTTGCCAAGACAACATCTCAGGTGAAGATTAAAACAGTGCAACATCTTCTTGACCTCAGCTGTTCCAGACTGGCAGGCAATGGAAGCAGGAAGCTAGTTTTAGTCCGTGTGTAAGTAGAGAGGACGGTTGTGGTCGACCTAGGCTGGTTTGCATTGTTCCCATGCTGCTTGGGACAGCTGGAGCCAACAGCAGAAGCAGGCAGTGGAGAGCTGGAAGATGGCCAACACCAGGGGCTGGGGTTAGGACAGAGCAGCAATAGCTTTGTTATTTTGCTGAGGGAAAGACCTAATTGCTGCAGGCTCCATCAGGTAGTCTGTGAAGAGACATGGGCCACCACCTTCCCAAGGTGAGCTGAGCTACGTCATTTGGGTTTTCAGGGTTAGGGCTCTCCAGCTGGGTCTTGGCCATGTGCTTTCCGAGACCCCTTTCAGCCATTAGCAGCTGTCTTCCCTTGCTTCTGGTGCCACCTTTCCAGTCCAGTGGCACGTCTGGGAGCCTCTGTCTGTCAGGGATGTCATAGGCTTACTACTTAACCTTCCCCAGGGCCCTTCCAACTTGATTTCTCTGTTATTTTTCAGTGAGCATCAGTTTTCTCTCCTTACCGCCTCTCTCTGCTTTTTCTGCAGGCTTTTGAATTGGCAGAGCGGGAGCTGGGCATCCCAGCCCTGCTAGATCCCAATGACATGGTCTCCATGAAAGTCCCCGACTGCCTCAGCATCATGACTTACGTGTCTCAGTATTACAACCATTTCAACAGCCCCAGCCAAGGTGAGCGTCCTCCCACCCCTCTGGCTTCCAGCTTGGCCCCACTTGGGTACAGGGAACCTAGCGGTACCTTGTGCTTCCTCCTTCCTATGGCAAATGGGAGCCGTGTGCGTCTGTGGGGAAGGGGAGAGGAGCCGGTAGTACCTGCCTCTCCTGGATCTTGCCGGTGCCGGTGAGGAGGGCCTGGAACAGGGAGTGGAGTAGGGCGAGGTTTCACCGGAGGTGGGGAGTGATTTAACAGCTCAGGCTGCTGAAAGAGGAACGCCTTGTTTCTCCTCCCTCCGCACTGCATTCCTGCCTCTTGGCTTGGGCCACCACCCCTTGTGCTAATCAGACCCCTTTGTGATCTGCTTTAACCCACTAAAATGGGAGAAAGCTAGATAAGCAGCTCGCCTACTGTGCTAAATTTTATCACTGGAGGATGGAGGGAGGGGAGCCAGGGTGGAGCGTCTCAAATCAGCTCATCTGTCCTTGCAACTGCAACCTGAGCTGAGCGCTGCTCTGAGGCTCTTCCAAGCCAGCTCTCCAGGGTGGAGCCGAGGGCTTCAGGTCTCCTCTGCTCCACTCTCCGGCCACAGCGTCAGATCAATCTCTCCCACGTGCGTGTGCTTCTCCAGGGATGCTGGCCTCCCAGCCGAGGACTCCCGCTGGGGACTGGTGTGTGGGTGCCAGCCCCGACGGGCGAGCGATGCTTCGCAGACCTGCTGACAGCCTGGAAGCTCTGGTGCCCAGCGGGTCACGCCGATACATCAGCAGCTACCCGGGGTGCTCTGGGCTTCAAGCGTTTGCGTAGGGAGTTGGTTACGAGGAAGCCGAGCAGCATTTGATGAGTAAATCAAATCACAGTGAGAGCCTGGCGTCCCTGGGCCACAGAAGGGGACCCACAGCAGGGCCAGGCTCCCTGGCAGCCTCGCCACCGACCCATTATTAGATTATGTTTGTCTCTTCCATCTAAAATAGGCACTGAAGCGTCAGGAGTGGCAAGTCCCGTCCTATGTCACAAGGCTGGATGACTTTATTTCTTTTTTTTTTTCCCCCCTCCCCTTCCCCCACATGGGTGGTGTGAGTCACTGCTTCTCTCTGTGCCTGATCCTCCTTGCCTTCTGCCTCCAGCCAGAGTCCCTCCACCTATGAAACGCCCAGCTGCTGCCTCCTCGCCTCCTCTGCTGTCCAGCAAGAAGCCCGTGGCTGCGGTTGAGAATCCCCCAGCACCACAGGTACCTAATTTCTTGATTCAATGCCAGCCCGAGGCGGTGGTGCTCCCTGCGCTGCGGGCGAGGAGGCAGGAGAGAGCCCATCACAGTGGGATGGATCTTTGCAGGGAGCTTGGGGGGGGGATGCTTGGGATTTTGGAGCCTTGGGGGACCCAGACGAGAGAGTGATTTCTCTCCACGAGTCTGTGGACTGAAATTTGTCCATGGCAGGCAAGAGGTTGGTCGCATTGGTGCTGGGTGGTCCCTTGAGCCACCCAGGGCACAAGCACCCTCCTTCCTATGGGAGGATAACCCTGTAGATGAGGAAGGAGCAGGAATGTGGGATTAGGAGAGCAGAAAAGATGCCTTTTTCTTTCTTGGCCCTTTGTTTCAGATTTTAGCAGATGTCTGGGATGGCACGTTTTCCAAAGAGAGGGGATTCCTCTTGCAGGTCCCTGCTGCCTGGGGTTTAGATTAGTCCCTTCCACAGCCCTTCAGCCCTAGACAGGGGCAAAGCACCTTTTGGAGTGGCCCCTTCTAATTTGGGAAGAGGCAGCCTGCCTGTGCCTGGACTCGGGGGCAGCTGTTCTGTGCATTGTCAGGCCCTGAGGTCAGCCCTGAGCTCTGTCGCAAGCACTCAGCGATGGGCCGTGCACAGGGAGCAGCTGCTCAGGAGGAGCCGCAGGCTGGGGAGCAGCTCGTGGCACCCATCCTGAGCTCCCCATGCGTTGTGTCTCAGGACGATGCCCCCGCGGACCCATCGGAGCGGTCCCAGCGCACCACGCTCAGCAGTACCTGCGCTGCCTGCCAGCAGCACGTCCATCTGGTCCAGCGCTACCTGGCCGAGGGCAAGCTCTACCACCGCCAGTGCTTTAGGTATGTGGTGGCCAGGCCTGGTGGGGTGGCTGCCCTTCTTGGCAAAGTGGAGGTCTGTGGCCAGCTGCACCCCATCTTGGAGTGTCTGTGTCCTTGGGCAACGTGGAGCGTTGATGACAGTGCCCGAAATGATACTGAAGAGGGCCTGTTTTCCTGCCAGCCCCCTGCCCCAGAGGTCTGACTGGCCCCTTGTGTCCCACCATGTGCGGCTTGCCTCCCCTGCTCCCTGCCTCCCCTGCTCTCTTGTGCTTTCCCACTTCACTGACTTGGGATCCCAGGCCCCTGTGCTTCTCCCGCCTCCGTAAACCGGGATGCTCTGCCTCTTTACCAGCCGCCTACCCAGAACCCTCACCACCACCTTCTAATGAGTTCTAAGCCAGGACATCATCCTACAGACCTCCTTCCACCCACATTCCACATCCTCGACTGGATGTACAGGCTCCCACGCTGCCTGGGGTGGTGCTGAGCTCTCAGGGGAGCGTGTGGAAAGCTGCAGACTGTTACCAAACCGAGGAATGAGGGATTAGACGTCAGCAGCTCTGCGGTTACTCCCTGGGTGCAGGTCCTTACCTGCAGCACCTGTGAAGTCATTTCACTTTGCTTTCCCTGCTCTGATGGTGAAGGGATGAGATCTCTCCTGTGGGCCAGAGGACAAGAGCTGGCAAGTGGGCAGCTGGCATCTGAGGAGAGAAATATTGAGCCGCTGGGAAGATACGGGAGGCCTCATTCATCTGTGTAAACAGTTCTTGCCTCAGCCAGCCGGGGATGTGTCATAGAAGCAGCATCGCAGGAAGGGAGCCGAGGCCCGTCAAGCTTCCCATGCACCTGGGGCAAGCGCAGGAGCTTTGGGGTGCAGGTGCAGCGTTGCTCACGGGCCAAGAATAGGAGGGGTGCCGTGTCTGCCTTGGCACACCTCGTGGCCCTTCAGACTGAGCAGTGAGATCCCTGTAATTTTATCTCAAGTGTTTTGCCTCCTTATGCTTTTCTTTTTCCCACCCTCCCTCCCCCCGGTGATTCGTGGGCACTGTTTGGTCAGGAATGTCCTGTGGCAGCGTTTTCTGTGGGCTGATGCAGATAAAACCAAATCAGACCTCTTTTTCCCTTTGTCTGAACTTGCCACCTCTTCATTTCATCACAGCCCTTCTCTCTAGAGCCCCTGTGTCCTCACACTTCTGCCCTATGTTTCAAAGGAAATCCCAGTCAACCCAGAGCAGAATTCCTCACCGAAATCATCTGCCTGCAGTGTAGGGCAGCCAGCTGCTGTGAGTGCCAGGTATTCAGACAAGAAGGGACAAGCGTGGTTTTCATGGGAGTGCTTGATCAGCCCCTTGCCCTTGGCTCTCTTTCACGTATGCTATCCACCTCCCTTCCCGGGTGGAAAAGGAAGGGCTGACTTGGTTGCCAGCGCTGCGTAGTACGCTTGCGCCTGGAGGGCTTCGTTAGGGAGGATTCAAAGGCTCAGTGGGGAAACAGTGGGTGATCCAAGGAGATGTGGCAGACGGCAAAGGACGGGGATGCTATTAGCCCAGTTTCAACAGGCAAGGCAGAGCGTAAGAACGGCCCCACTGCGCCATTCCCTCGTCCTTCCAGCCAGATGCCGTGACGCTGGTGGGCGCCGTGGTCAGCACCAGCGAGGGTGAGCGTGAGACCAGGGTAGGCTTGTGTGCTGCTTCCGACTGCTCTTCAAGCCCCCAGCACGGGGATTTCCCTAGTTGGAAGTGGCATCATTTTATTTAATACTCAGAGCTGGGGGGGTGGGGGATGTGTTGTTTTTTTTTTTCCCACCACAAATGTGGCTGATGGTTCTTTGGCCCCGGCAAGGCAGCCTGTAGCCTCCCTGTGCCGGTTCCGAACCAGCTGCTCCCTAATTCCAGCTGATAATCCCAGTTTCGTGTCTGTGAATGGTTGATCCCTCTCCCCCTCCCAGGGCCACCTGTGATCTTGTAGCTCTCTCTCCTGTCCCCCACCAGCTGCATCTTTTCCAGGAAAACTGTGGGTTTCTGTTTCTCCAGGTCTGGAAAATGTGCTGTAGCCCAATACCAACTGTTGCCCTTCCACATCTATTAAATCCTTTCCAAGCTTAGGGAGGAACCCAAGAGCACGCAGTATTTGAGTTGTGAACTCCCCATGGGTTCATACAGTGGCATGGTGATGTTTCTCTGTTCCTCTTCTTTCCTGAGTGACTTCCCCAAGACCGCACTAGCCTTCAGTAACAGGGGTGGGAACTAACTCCACGGCCCTGTGTGGATCTCCTGGGTGCGTTGCCTTCCCTGAGGGACAGGATGGCGTCCCCCTTCTCACAGGGTTCTCTCTTCTCCTTGGCAGGTGTAAGGAGTGCTCCAGCACGCTGCTCCCAGGGTCGTACAAGCCCGGGTCAGAGGCAGGGACTTTTGTCTGCACACAGCATCGTGGTAAACTGGCCATGAGTGGGAAGGCAGAGAGGAGGCCCAGCCCAGACCGACGGTCGCCGGAGCTGAGAACTGAAACTGGGGCTGGCAGCGTGGGTGAGGATGCCCTCCCCGCAGGAGCAGAGGTGGGGAAGGGCGATGGCGACTCCATGGAGAGCATGGCAGAGACCCAGATGCCCGCAGAGGGGCTAGCTGGCCCAGCGGAGAAGGACAGCACACCCGGCAGAGCAGAGGCAGCGATGGCCCCTGCTCACGCAGGCAGCGGGGTGCCCGTCTCCCAAACTCCCCCCAGACCTCCCCTTCCCAGCAAGCCCACAGCGCTCACCCAGGAGAAAACCAGCTCGCTGGACGGACGGCTCAGAGACACACGGCCCACCCCTGCCCCGAGGAGGGCCACCGATGCGTCGGCACTGTCCCCTCCGACCTCCCACCCCGTCCCCCGGCCAAGGTCCACTCTCCAGGGCGAGGGCAGCGAGTGTGGACCTGGCATGGTGAACGGTAAGAGAGCACAGTGGCGGCAGGGGTTATCTATCCTCCGCTTCCCCGGTGGCCGAGGTGGCCGGCTGCAGCTTGCGTGAGTTTCGTTCCTTCTCTGCAGCCTGACGCCCTTCTGCCTCCGAATAAGTCTGGCTCGGACACCAAGCCTTTGGTTGCCAGCCATCCCGGTAGCGGGGAGAGCAGCGCTAGGTTTCACTCCTGCCTGCTCCCTTATGTTTCTCCAGAGCTCTCCAGGGGGTGCTGCCAAGTGTGGAGGCAAGGTGGCAGTGCCGGAGCAGTTTGCAGTGTGGGGACAGAGGGTTCTCCAGGTGCAGCTCCTAGGGTGGGATGGGGAGGAAAAGGCAAAGGGGATGTCTGGGGTTGACTGCACCGACTGTGGGAGAAACGCCATGAGGTCTTCAGAGGGTGGGAATAGCCAGCCTCCCACAGGGAGATGTGTAAGAGGTGCCTCGTGTTGATTTAACCTCTTTCTTCATGTCCTTTTGGTGTTGTGACAGTCTGACCCTGTGTCTTTCTAGGTAGGGTACCTGAACCCAGCCCCCCTGTCCCAAAACCCCGAGGGAGACCCTGCTCCTCTGATCGGTACGTCCTTCTGTTCGCAGATCACCTGCAAACCCCGAAGCAAGGTGGGGCTGTGGGCACGGCTCAGCTGTGGTCTCCTCTGCCAACTCCATCAGCCCCTGCTCTGAGGAGGATGTAGGCTGTGATCAGGTCCTTTCCCTTGCCGAACGGGTGCCAGCCCAGTACAGTCAGGCTGACAGCGTTTGTCGATACCTCACAGGGTCTTTGTCTCTTAGGGTTTGTAAAGAAGTTTGAGGGCTTCAGAAAGGCGTTTCTGTGGCACGTGCAGACTGCCGAGTGCCTTCTGAAATGGCCCTGCTTGTGGGTGCTGAGAAGGGGACGCTTGCCTCCCTGGTGGAGGGTTTGTCCCAGGGAAGGTGCCATGCAGGGACATTGTGAGTGCCTGGCTGCAACTTTTACACCTCCCGGGCTCTTACCCAGTAGCCTGCTGGTGATGGTTCATTCTTGCCTGCACTTGGGACAGGGGTTGCACAAGCACCCCGCGTTCGAAACAGCCAAGGAGCCGGGTGCGTGCGGCGAGTGATGGCCGCTTTCCTGATGAGCAGTGATTCACTGAGCCGCGGTGCGGGCTGTGCCCCCAGAGGAGCAGCGGCACTTCCAGCCACGGGGGTTAGCAGAGAGGAGTCCGTCCCTGGGACGGTCGGATGATACAGCGGCAAAGAGCCCTCTGAAGCGTAAGAAGGGAGCGTGACCGCAGAGGGCGGGTGTCTGATCTCGACTGCCCCTCCATCCACAGCCTGGGGAGCAAAGCTGGGTGTAGGAACGGCGTTGGGGAGGGGAGAACAGCTGTGCTCGTAAAGCTCAGCCTGTACTGCTGCTCAGCAGATGGAGGCTGTAATGTTGAGAAACCAAAATGCTGGGCCCAGCGGGCAGTCAGGCAGGCTGTGCTTCCCTGAGGCCCGTAGGTCTGCCTGCAGAGAATCAGACTCTTTGTGTCTGAGGAAGACTAGGGGCACCCTTGGATGCTTCTGCATGGGAGACATCCTGCTCCATCCGTCATTTTCCCTGAGGGCTCAGTCACTCTCCTGTGCCTTGCCATCCAAGCTTGACTCTGCTCCCTGCCACCTCGATCTCTCTCTTCCCCCAGTGCTGGAGCTGCTGCAAGGGCCAAGGACCCGCCGTGGATGGCCTTAGTGCAAGCAGAGACCAAGAAGAAGCCAGCTCCCCCTCCTCCCCCAGGCAGCAGCCATGAGACTCCAAGTAGGACTTCAGAGGAGGAGGATGGGGAGGAGGTGGGGAAAGCCAGGAGCGAGGAGAGCAGGTCTGATGCCACAGAGCCCAAACCGTACAACCCCTTTGAGGAGGAGGACGAGGAAGAAGAGGAGAGTGCTGCTGCCCAAAAGAGCACGCCTGAGCAGGAGCAGAGTGAGACTGCTGCCAAGCCCCTCCACCCCTGGTACGGCATCACTCCCACCAGCAGCCCAAAGGCGAAGAAGCGGCCAGCTCCGCGAGCCCCCAGTGCTTCCCCGCTAGGTGAGCTTCCCCCCACTCCCTTATCCCTCCTCCGCAAGCCCTGTGCAGCCCCTTGGAGGCTCCCGCTTCCCAGGCACCTCTGCATCACCCTGGCAGGCCAGGCCTTTATGCACTGATGATTGTACTGGGACTTGTGCTAGCCATGTCCTCTGTACCCACTGGAGCACAGCATTTGCAGGCAGGACTTTGCGCTGCAACGTCCCTTCTGTCTTCTCTGAAGACAGACAGACACCGGTTCCCTTTGCACTTCCCTCAGCCTCCAGTACATACCGCTCTCCCTTTCTCTCCTGGCTGCCCCCCGTTCCTCCCTGAGCTCTCCCTTTGCTTTGCAGCCCACCACCCCATCTCCAGGCTGTCGCACTCCGAGCCGTCATCCTCCACCCCGTCTCCAGCCCTCAGCCTGGAAAGCATCAACTCTGAGAGTTCAGCCAAGGTGCTGGGTGACACCGACGAGACCTCAGTGCCCAAAAGCTCCTCCGAGCCCACTGTCCACACGCCGACAGCCACCAAGACCTCTAGCACTGACACGCCACTGGCCAGCGTCTCTTCTAGCGAAAGCCCTGCTGCCCCAGCCAGCCTCTCCACCAACTCCTCCTTCTCCTCCTCCAGTGAGCTGGCCAGCTTCAGCGGCGAGGCGCAGCCCAGCACCCTGCACGCCAGCAGGAGCGTCTCCACCGGCAGCTTGAAGACCAGCCCCAGCCGGCTGCCCCCAAAGCCTCCTGCTGGGGCCAGCCCTACACCCATGCTCTTGGCTTCAGATGGGGGAGCTGGGAGCCCTAAAACGCCCTCCTCACCCAAGCCACAGCTGAAGGTGAGATGGTGACCTTCCTCCCATCCAGATCCAGGGTTTTCTTCCCCGCCTATCACTTGGTCACAGTGGGGATCGTGAGTCCAGGTGTGCCCCTTAGGTAGGTTTGGTGTGTGACCCCCTGAAAGGAAGCCTCAGGCATGTGCTCATTAAATGGTGGCTCTGCTGCCCCACGCGCTAGAGAAGAGGCGGAGCGTGATGTGGTCAGAGCAAATGGGAAGGGAACCATGAAGGAAAACAGTTCAGCATGCTTGTTTGAGAGAAGCACGGCTGTTTTTTGCCCCGTGGCTGGGCTGCTGGTGGAGATCAATGCTGTGTTCCTCCTCTGGGAGGGTGTGGGGCAGGTCAAACCCTAGGGCTGCCCTGTCTGCTCAGTCCCAGCTGTTGGGATGCTATAGCCCTTCTCTTTCCCAGATCCTCACCTATCTCCTTTTCTCTCCCCTCTCCAGTCTTCCTGCAAAGAGAACCCCTTCAACCGGAAGCCGTCGCCTGCCGCCTCTCCCTCCGCCAAGAAACCTCCCAAGGGCTCCAAGCCAGTGCGTCCTCCCGCACCAGGTCATGGCTTCCCACTGATCAAACGCAAGGTAAAAGGTGGGGCAAAAGCCAGCTCCGTACTGTCCCCCAGGGCCATAGCTGCATTCAGGCACCCTGCGGATGCATGTGTGGGTAGGGGTTGCACAGGTGGCTGTGGCTGGGGAGGATGGTATCTAGGCTAGACCCCATTGATAGCAGCACCGTGGTCTCCTTTTGCTCCAGAGTGGGGTGGGGATTTCGAATCCTCACTTAGCTGGAGTGGTCTGTTGTCCCTCTGCCCCCGTTAGTCTTGACCAGCCTTAGGGTTACCCCTGGAAACTGGAGGTTGATGGTAATGGAAGTCTCTGCCTTGCGGCTTGGCAGGTGCAGACAGATCAGTACATCCCCGAGGAAGACATCTATGGGGAGATGGATGCCATCGAGCACCAGCTGGACCAGCTGGAGCACCGTGGGGTGGCCTTGGAGGAGAAACTTCGCAGTGCTGAGAATGGTATGTGGGGTGCGGTGGGCTAGGTGTGGGTGTGGGGCAGGATGGACTGTAGGGCTGCACTGTGTGCAGCCAAGGAGATAGCGGCAGTGACTTCCTGATGATGCTGGGGTTGGAAGAGCATGAGGGGCTGTGCTGGGCTCCAAGAACGGTCACAACCATACCCTGGACATGGAGATGTCCCTAGAGTGTATCAGGTGGGAGAAGAGATAAGGTCTCTCTGGGGGCTCAAGAACAGGCTGAAGTCAGGTTGGCTCTAGCCCAGTGCCCCTCACTTGGCTTGGTAGAGCCCATCCTGCTCAGCGTGATGGGATCCTGCAGCACTGGGGATGGCTCTGAATTGTCCCTTTGCTTGGCAGACAGCCCTGAGGACAGCCTGCTGGTGGACTGGTTCAAACTCATCCATGAGAAGCACATGCTGGTGCGCCACGAATCGGAGCTCATCTACATGTAAGTGTGTGCGGGCGTGTGGGGAGGCACCGACACTCTTGCGGGGAGCCCTGTCTCAGCCCTGCTGAAACCGCCTGTCCAGGGGAGAGCCTAACATGGCCTCCTTGCCTGGAGAAGGGAGGGAAAGAGGGCAAGCAGACAAATGTATCCAAGCACACTCGGAACTGTCCCACTGCGAGTCACCAGAGCCCCTGCAGTGTATCCTTCAGAAAGGCCTTGAGCAGCCAGGGCTGGTCCCCGCTGGCGCTCGGCTTCCTGTCCCTTTGGCTAGACGGGGTAAGATCAGCATCTCGGTGGTTCTGTCCAAGCTCACCCTGTCCCTTGGGATGATGTTCTGCCTGTCTGGAGCCTTGCAGTGGTTCCTGGCACTGCCCCCTTCCCTTGCAGCTTCAAGCAGCAGAACCTGGAGCAGCGGCAGTCGGATGTGGAGTATGAACTGCGTTGCCTCCTCAACAAGCCAGGTAAAGCATTGCTCTGGGTGCAGTTACCTCCATTTTGCCCCTGGGTGTCATCTCCCCTCTGTCTAGGTGGGTCTGGGGTGAAGAGAGACCAGATCTTTAGAGATCCCAGTGTGATCAGCTGGCTTTAGAGCTGCTGCCCCATCTGATTGCATGCGCCAGCCTTGTTTTGTCCCCAGGGGATGTCACCTACAGGGCTCTGCCTCCGCAGCACTGCTAGCCCAACTGGCTCTGCAGCACGGCCGCGTAGCAGGTGATCGTGTTGGGGGATCTCTGCCCCAAATCTCTGAATTTCAGAGCTCCTTCAGCCATTTAACTGCCTGTCCTTCTTCGGGATTTGGCTGGGTAGAGAAGGACTGGACCGATGAGGACCGGCAGAGGGAGAAGGTGCTGATGCAGGAGCTGGTGACCATCATTGAGCAGAGGAACGCCATTGTGAACTGCCTGGATGAGGACCGGCAGAGGTGAGTGAGGAGTGGGGTGGGGAGGGCTGTGGGAGAGGGGCAAAGCGTAGCCCGTCTGACTTGGCGCTGCACGAACGGCTCATGGGGGTGTCCCAAGATGTCCGTGTTGCTGATGTCTTTCCCAGGCTCCCTGATTCTTGTCTGTTTGAATGCTCTGTGTGGGAAAGACAGGGCAGTACTTGCAGCACGTGGGATTTATCCTGCTGGTAGCAAATGCTCGCAAGACAGTGATGGATCTGCCCCTCTGTGGCTTATAAGTAGGAGGTTCTCTAGCCTGAAACAATACAGCAGCTGTTTTCTGGGCTGAATTGCTGACCTATTTCCCACTCTTTCTTTCAGAGAAGAGGAGGAGGATAAAATGTTGGAAGCCATGATTAAAAGGAAAGGTAAGAAACAGTCGGGAAGATTTTTGGAGTGATGGTTTCACTGCTGACCCCAACAAGGGGCAGCATAAGCCATTCATGAAATTGCGTGCAGGAGAGGTTGAATCTGTGTAGACTCTGGAACCTTTCCTGTAAGGCTGTTAAAGTTTGGGGCACAGTTGTGCTGTGCACCCTGTTACCACAGGAAGAAGCGTGCATACAGCGGAGGGCTTTGATTCACAGCTCTCACCCTTGCCCCCGTTGTCCTGTGCGTGCGTGTGTGTGTACAGCCATCACCATCCCGCAGTAACAACCTCCCTTTGCAACCCCAGAGTTTCACAAGGAGACGGAGACCGAGAGCAAGAAGAAAGGCAAATTCAAGCCCATGAAGGTGCTTAAGCTGCTGGGCAACAAGCATGACTCCAAGAGCAAGTCGCCCAAGGAGAAAAGCTAGAGCAGGGGAACACCAGCAGTGGGAGGGATGTGCTGCCCGACCGCCCTGGCCTCCCCACAGCTGGCTGGGATGCCTGCCAGGAAGGGGGGCTCGTCTCCCTCCCCTCCCCTCGCCTCTCCCCCGACTCCCTCCCCAGGCACCGGAGCTGCTGCCCTAGGGAGACGCCAGCCCTCTGCCCGGAATAGGGGTGTCCAGCCAAAAGCTCCCCTTCCCGAGGCTGCGGAGGAGCCTGACCATCCCCTCTGCGAAGCCTCGCTGACGAGGCGGGGAGAGACGGATTCGCTTTTTGGATACGTTGCCCCGTTGCGTGTTCTTATTATTAACTGAGAAGCAAGCCAAGGAGTTTGGCGTTTGTGGGAAAACTTGCACTAACTGCCCCATCGTCCCTTCTCCCGCTCTAACTGTGACAGTTCCATGTGCCTGCGACCTCTGCCAGGAGGGGACTGGGCCTGTCCCTCCCTGCCCGCCCGCTCCTGTCCCCTTACTGTCCCATTTTTAACTTCAGGAGAAAACTCTGGCATTAGAATCAGGATTCTTCGGGTTTTACTGGCCTAATCTAAAATGTTAAGAAAACAGTCCCACATCACAAGGCTCTAGAGCCATAGCCAGAAAAATAACTGGTGCCCTATTTATTTTGAGCTGTCCCCTCCCTCGGGTGCCAGGGCTGGGTGGGCTCCATGACAGGGCTGAGAGGACCCAAGGGGACGGCATACAGCTGCGAGGACACGTAGCTGACACGCCCTACTCAGGACATCTTATCCCCACTGCTGCTAAACACCGCTGACTCTGCTGCCTTCGGGGGGGGGGAGGAACTTTCCTTTTCCAGGCAAGGGCAGAAAAGCTGAAGACTGGCTCAGTGCTGGCAAGGGGCACTAAGCTTGTGCCCCCGCTCACCAGTGCCACCCCTGAGCGGCTGGGGAGAAAGGCACGGTCACAACTGACCTTTACCCAGCTTCACCTGTGTATGCTTTAAAAGTGTGCAAGGTTTGGCTGGTTATTTTTTACACCTCCTTTACTAGATGAATTCAAACCCACCCTAGAACTTTTTAAACCCCTTATTTTATTTGTCATGTGTGCGTGTGTGTGTGTGTAGAGTGGAGGAGGGAAGGGAGGGCGGTGTTCTTCCAACCATCCCTTCTTCCTTCCATTTTTGTTTCCTGCCTTCTCCTCCAAGGCGAGGAGTTATTTATTGAGTTGTCGGATCAGCCTGAATTAGATTTTCATGGGTGTTTGGTTGGTCAGCTGTTCGTCATGCCTTCTCATTAGCAAATTAGACATAACCAGCCCCGAGCAAACTGCTGCAGTCCCTTCTAAAAACCCAGCAGGCTTTAGCCAAAACGCTCTCGGAGCAGTGCCTTGCAAGGTGGCTGGCGTAGCATTCTGGAAAGGGATCCTCGTTCCCCAAAACCTGAGGGATACCCGAGCCCCTCCTCGGTCCCAGCATGGCCCCTGTGGCTGGGAGGTGGCAAGCTCAGCCCCACGCTGATGAGGAGCAGTGGGAGGGGAGGGGAAGTCTCAAAGCACAACTCTCCTCCAAAGAGAAACAAACCCGCTTCAGAGCCTGCTGTCACATCACTGTTGCCAAAGGCCATCGGGATCGCTGCAGCCTGACACCCCTTGGCCCCACGCCCGGTCAGAACTCTGATTTGTAAATTATACTGTACTAACTCTGTGACTTCCATTCACCTGAACAGAAATAAAAGAAACATTGGATTTAAAAAACAATTGCGGGCTAAGTTTCCGATTCCTTTCTGTACCCACACCGTCCTGGGGACGGGGCACGCTGCCTGGCTCTGGGGAGCGGCTGCCTGCGTGGCTGAGAATCGCTGAGAAGCAGATGATGGGATCTTGAGGAAACAGGGAGGTGGACTTTATGCAGGAATAGCAGGGCGCCGTGCTTCAGGAGGACAGAGGTGGGGGTACGTGTGAGGCAAGCACACAGCCATGCCCAGACTCTGTGGGAGACTGACGACTGTTCTGCATACCGTGCTTTCGGGAACCAAAAAACCACAGCAAGCCCGCAGCAGAGAGCAGCATGCGCTGGGCTGAAATCCCCTCTCCCTCCTCAGCGCAGCTGTGTTCCTGAGCGCTGCCCAGTCCAGCTGCCGCCGAGAAGTTGCTGATGCACACAGTCACGCTGACCTGCAGCAACGCCGCAGGCTCGCGCTTGCGCAAGGCCACGCGGCTGCATCTTCCTCCCCGCCGTCTGCCAGCACAGCCGTTCCCAGCGTGGCGGGGACGGGAGCGGGTCGCAGATGTGGGCGGCAGCACGTGTGTTGGCATCGAGCTGTCACAAGAAACCTCCACCTCTGCGTGGACAGAAAGGAGTGACATTTTTTATCAGCAGATTGCTGTACTCTGAGGCATAGCATAGGCAAAAGGAGACTCTGCTTGATCACGCTGTGGTGTGTTTCATCTCTAATATTGTTAAGCAAGAAGGGATCTGGTGCATGGGTAGGATTTTGCAACAGCTTCTGTTACCAGTTACATACAAATTTCTCCTGCCTTCTGGCTTTAGGCAACAGGTGGTGCTGACCCCTCTTCGGGTACAGGCACAGACCAGCTCTCCAGACTCAGGATGCCGAGAGTCTGGGAAGAAGAGGTGGGGACAATTTGCGCTTGTGTTTTTTTCTCTTGGCCTAATCGTGGGGATTGAATTTGTTCCCACCAGGGAAGTCTTTTGTCATGATCTCTCTCATTTCCTCACTTCTCTTCTTGTCAATGATCTCCATCTCGTGCATTTTCTGCAAAGCACAAAGGGGAAGGGCTGAGCGGGGAGAATGCCGGCAGCTTTTTTTTTTTTTTCCTCTTTTGCCAACCCCAAGAACAAAGATTCTATTTCCCTGATTAAGTTACACGCAGAGATGGAGAGAAGGACTGAAAACCTCTAACCCCCATTCCCCGAATTCACACCCATCCCATGCCATGAAGGGGAACACTCGGTTCTCTGCCCCCCCTCCCCTGCTCAGGTACGGGAGAAGACTCTGTTTTAAGGTCTCTGACACTGGGGATTCCCTCCACTCGCTGTACAGCCAACGCCACCAGGACACTCGCGTACCTGTGAGATTTCAGTGAGGATGATGCTTTGATACTTCTTGCCCTGTCCTAGAGCTTCCATCTCTGCCAGGAACTCCCTCCTCTCCTGAATTTCATTCACCACTGACACATAAGAGAAAACACTGTGGAAACAGGATTCAGCCGAAAGGCAAGAAAACACTTTTCTGTCTAGATCTGAACCCCCAATTTCCTAGCCCTGCTTGTGCAGCGGTCCCACCACGGGAAGGGTGATGTCTGCTGTAACACTCACCTTGAGCACACCATCAAAATATCTCAGTAGCCCCTTACGCAATGGGAAATATCCCCCCCCCCCATCTTCTTGCCACCCCCCCATCTTGGAGGAATGGTGACTTTCTAGTTTTCTTTGTACAGACAATTCTCTGTTACTTGTGGGCAATTTAACCGGTCTATGGATGGAGACAGAACCTGCATAGAGCCCTTGAGGTTCATTAGTCAACCTGCATTGCCCAGTGACCACAGCGATCTCTGCTCCCAGGACAGCACAGGCACAGAACACTAGCTGCTGCTTTGCAGCACAAGACCTGCAGCGGGCTGGTCCCCCCTTCTTGCCACAGCAGAAAGTACACGGGTATTTCAGATGCGTCAAAGACAACGCTCAGCTTGTGACAAGTTTTGGAGGATACAAAGCACGCGTGAAGCCAGCTGCAGCCGCTTCCCCGCAACAGGGACCGGAGCACCCCTTCTGTCCACGTTGTTCTAGTATTGTCCATCTTTGCACTGCCCTGGCTAGCGAAGGGCTGGCTGGGGGGTACACACACAATGAAGATTCAAGCACAGAGAGATATCAGGCAGGGTTTTGCCATCCCAGCACACTCCACAGGCCAAAGCCCATCCCTGCTTACAGCTCTGCTCGACGTTTAAGCTTTGCTAGTGTAACTGCTGTGATCTTGGAGTAAAAGAAAACTGAGCCCAAACCATGGTCAGGCTGGCAAGCATCCTAGTCTATGTTGGGTTAAGCTGCTGGAAAAAGGACCCGCAGGACCTGGGCTTCCTGCCCAGGTCACCCCTGCACGTCCCAGAGTTCATTTTCTGCAGGCAGCCCAGGGAGCTGCAGCCTGCCAGCAAATCTCTGCAGGATAAGCTCCGCGAGGACGGCTGGATTGTAGCGTTGCAGCAGCAAGTCCTTTCTCTTGGAAACTGGGCTTTGTGCCTCCTCCCACAACGGGCTTCAGGTTACTGGCAACGCAGCCTGCCACCCCAGCCCTGGGAGGGAGTCGGCTTCCCAGGCCTCCCGCCTGCCTTCCTCCAGGGTACATGAAGACGTACGTTCTTCAAACCGGTCAGGCTCAGGAGTCTCCTCTTCCTTTGTCTGAGCCAGTGCCTGCTGCACGTCGGGCTCTACCTCATCTTTCCCTGTAGCTAAGATGTTTTGGAGCCTTCGCTTCTCCTTTTCCAAATCACCTGTGAATGCCAGGGGGAAAAAATTTATTATCAGCCTGTCTCCTCAGGGAGCAGCCTGGCCACACCACTTCCCTGCGGATGACACCAGAGGAAGCATCACATTAACAACAGCACGTCTCCAGACCAAACTGCACGAGCACGGCGCAGGCATATCCATGGTGAAGAGCCAACCAAACTGACGCCAGAGGTTTGATTCACATTTATAAGCTAGAAAATTACATAGCGCTCCCCTCTTATGCAAGGACGGTGTGAGTCCCTGTCACCCCCATAGCCAGCGGGCAGAAGTCAGTGAGCACTTAACGGTAGCTGTTCTCTCAGAGACCCCTTCTTAAAGGATCTCTGAAGACAGAAAGCGAGGACAAAGAGCAATTAAGACACTCCCTGCCACTACTGAGATTGCAGGCGGGGCATAAGGGGAAGAGAGGGACCGAGTGGCATCATTTATTTATTTATTAATGGTGTTTGCTGACTTACGTCTTGCCTGTGGCCTAAATTTCTCTCGGGCGTAGGCATCACCGGCCTGGCAGACCTTGGCAGGGCGGAGATGGGGTTTAGCTGGAAGCCTGCTCGGCTGACGCACTGCTGGGGAGGAGGCAGGCGCTGCGGGCGCTGGCTCTTCGCTGGGTGCGGGGTGGCACTGGAGGGGCAGGGTGTCTCCTCCTGGAGAAGAAACCGAAAACAACAGTTGGCCAGACGGACAGGAGCCTGGGCGGCCGGCCGCAGGCTACCGCTCACAGCAGATCTGCCTGTTGACCCGCTGTGGCCCTGCAAACCAAGACCCCCGGGCACCACAGACGCCTCGCCCCGGCCGTCGGCAGGCCCCGACGCGAGGCAGACTCCGGTCCAAGTCACGCCGTCGCGTCTCGCTCCCCGGCTGACCCGCGGGGACGCCTCACCCCGTACGTCCCCGCGTGCCAGCGGCCGCCCCGCCACCGCTCCCGGGCTGTCACCCACCCGAGCGGGATGCGGGGCTCACGGCGGCGAGCGGGACAGGAACGCTTGGCCTGGAAGGCGGGAGGGCCCTCGCTTACTCACGGTTCACGCAGTCCGTCAGGTACCGCCGCTGGAACGGCGTCAGAGTCGACTCCGCCATCATCACTGCAGGACACGGCGTGAGGAACGGGGCGGGGGGTGGCGGCGGTAGCCCGAGGGGCCTCCGGGCCTTCCCCCCGCCCCGGGCAGCGCCGGGCCCGCCCGGTTCCCCCGCTCCCGCCCGTTACCTCTCAGCAGCTCCCGGGTCCCCGGGCTGTACCGGTACCGGGACGGGCCAGCAGCGCTCCCGCCACCGCCTCCTGAGCTCCCGCCCGGCGCTGACGTCACGCCGCGGCGCTCTGACGTCTCCATAGGAGAGGGAACGGAGGCGCGGGGGGGGCAGCGCGGCGTCGCGTCGCCTTGGCAACGGCGCCGCCGGAGCACTTCCGGTGGCGTCACGGCGGACATCCGGAAGTGGTGGGTACTTCCGGCGGGAGCGGAGGTGGCGGGCAGGCAACATGTCGGACAACGAGGACAAGTGAGAACGGGGTTGGGCCGGGGGAGGGGAGGCATGGGAGGTCGGGGGGAGCACCCCGCGGTGCTCGACGTGCGTGCGTGCGTGTGTGTCCCTCCCGCAGCTTTGACGGGGACGACTTCGACGATGTGGAGGAGGATGAGGGCCTGGAGGACCTGGAGAACGCGGAGGAGGTGGGTGACTCGCCGGCCGGCCCGGGTAGGCCCTGCCGGTGCCGCAGCTCAGACCCGCGGCCCGGCTAGGCCGTCGCTGGGGCCGGGGAGGCCTCTGGGGGGGCTCTCGCAGCCCCGTGGGGCCGTGGTGTTGGGCGCGGGGGAGCTGCAGCGGTGGTCTGGCTTCCCCAGGAGGGACAGGAGAACGTGGAAATCCTCCCCTCGGGAGAGCGGCAGCAGGCGAACCAGAAGCGGATCACTACCCCCTACATGACCAAATACGAGCGAGCCAGAGTGCTGGGCACTCGTGCCCTCCAGATAGCGTGAGTACTTCACCACCCCCCCTCCCTGTCCCGGGTGTCGCTGGAGTTTCTCCTCCCTTCCCAGTGAAAGCTGCTGTCCTCCTTCCCTCAAAACTCCCATCTGGGAGTTCTGGGCTCCCCACTTCAAGAAAGATGAGGACCTACTGGAGAGAGTCCAGCGGAGGGCTATGAGGATGGTGAGGGGACTGGAGCATCTCTCTTACGAGGAGAGGCTGAGGGAGCTGGGCTTGTTCAGCCTGAAGAAGAGAAGGCTGCGAGGGGACCTAATATATGCTTATAAACATCTCAAGGGTGGGTGTCAGGAGGATGGGGCCGAACTCTTTTCAGTGGTGCCCAGCGACAGGACAAGGGGCAATGGGCACAAACTGAAGCAGAGGAAGTTCCGTCTGAACATGAGGAAGAACTTCTTCCCTCTGAGGCTGACGGAGCCCTGGAACAGGCTGCCCAGGGAGGTTGTGGAGTCTCCTTCTCTGGAGATATTCAATACCTGCCTGGACATGGTCCTGTGCAGCCTGCTGTAGGTGACCCTGCTTCGGCAGGGGGGTTGGACCAGATGACAGAGGTCTCTTCCAACCCCTACCGTTCTGTAATTCTGTGGGTCTCCTGTCACCCCTTACGTGACCGCTGAGCTTGTGGATCACCATCTGGGTCAACCCTGAAGCGCAGGACCATGGAGCCCTGAGCTGCACATGATGTCTGTGTATCTCTCCCTGGGTGAGGCTGCGGTGCTTGTGCCTAGAGAGGGGGGTGTTCAGCAGCTGCAGTGAACCTTCCTGGGTCGCAGGCAAAATGAGTTGGGAATGCGACGAGCTGATGCTGGTTGCTGCCTTTCATAAGGGAGGTGTTGTGGGCAGGAAAGCTCAGAAATGGTTTGTAAAAGCCAGTGGTGGAGCGAGGGATGCTCCAGAATGTCTTCGGGTGATACCACAGGGCTGCAGGAATTGGGAATGGAGTAACCAGCCTGAATATGTTTCAAGTGCAGTTGCATTGTGACAAGTTGTAAGTTTTTGAAAGTGCTTGGAATAGTGGGGCCTCATTTATAATCAGTAATACCATTTAAATACTATTTTAAGTGCTCTTTAGGCTGGCTGCTCTCCATCCATTTACCTGTCTAGACTTGTTTTAATAATACATACAAAAGTTTTGTGCTTTTGGAAAAAGTGCCTTATGAGCTAGATTATGAGGCTGCGGCAAGGTTTGTCTGAAAGCACATCACTGAGTTTCGTTTTGGTTATGTCCACCCTCGAAATAATGCCTCTCCTCTACATCGTTTAGAAGCTCATAGATGGTGATCAGATCTTTCCTGAACCATCTGTTTGCCAAGCTGTTCTTTGCACAGTCTTCACTCTGTGGAGCTATTTTGTGCAACATTCTTTCAACTGGTGGAAGGCCAGAAAAATGGGGAGACAAGATGGGTCTGTGCCAGGCCTTTAATTTAAACCACTCGGGTGCCTGGTTCTGCTTCGCGTACACACTCTGCCTTCCGCCCTGAACCTGGGCCAGCAGCAGCCCCCAGTGGCTTTATCCACACATAACGTGAGCTTTCTTTGCTGCTGCCGTCTAATGGGCAGACACCGTCACCCACGTTTGCTCTGCTGTTATGATGCTCTGCAAAACGCTTTCTTTTTATTTCCTAGAGGCAGAGTGCATCGTAAATCCAGCCCCTCACTTCCCCCTGGACAAAGCCTGGGAGATGTGAGCAAATCAGAACGTGAGAGATGTGCTGGAGTTGTAGGAGGCATGCTCATTCTACAGTGTTTCCACCCCTCTTCGTTGGATTAATTTTTGAACCACTGTTTTTCTCACATTGAAGCGCACCAGAGGGTGACTAGAAGGGTGTGGAACTGACCAGCCCTTGAGCACTAGCTGGCCAGCAGAGGCTTAGGGCTGGGGCAAGAAGAACATTCAAGTAAAAGCTCAGTCTGTGGGGGAATTTGGGGGCATTTTCTTCCTGAAGTGCTTAAGAGCTCAAATCAGGTTTGCCAAGGCGGTGTCCCTCCCTCCTGCTGTCCTGGCCGTTGTCCAGGTGACATAGGTAGGCACATGCTTGGCTGTCCCTCTTCCCTCTCTCTGCGTTCGCTCAAATGACTGTTGGTGTTCTGTCCCAGGATGTGTGCCCCGGTGATGGTGGAGCTGGAAGGAGAGACAGACCCCTTGCTGATTGCCATGAAAGAACTCAAGTAAGTCCCAGACTTTGGTGGTGAGCGTATTGATTTCCGTAAAGCCAGCAGTCCTCTCCTCGTCCCAGCATTTAGCAGCTTATTCCAAGACAGCCTTGTCTTCCCTCGATAGCAGTGGGCAGTGCAGTTGCCTTCCCCCTTTTCACCCTGGGACTTCTCCGCAGCTGCGCTTGCCCATCCTAGTTGCTTGTGCAAAGTACTGATGATTGGGAGTGCTCTGACCTCTTTGACTGCAGAGTCCAAGTGTTCTTTATTTCTATTTTATTTCTATTTTTATGCTTACAAATATCTCAAGGGTGGGTGTCAGGAGGATGGGGCCAAACTCTTTTCAGTAGTGCCCAGTGACAGGACAAGGGGCAATGGGCACAAACTGAAGCATAGGAAGTTCCATCTGGACATGAGGAAGAACTTCTTCCCTCTGAGGCTGACGGAGCCCTGGAACAGGCTGCCCAGGGAGGTTGTGGAGTCTCCTTCTCTGGAGATATTCAAGACCTGCCTGGACATGGTCCTGTGCGGCCTGCTCTGGGTGACCCTGCTTTGGCAGGGGGGTTGGACTAGATGACCCACAGAGGTCCCTTCCAACCCCGACCATTCTGTGATTCTACGAAGAGAAGTCAAAGTCCTCATCTTCCTGGAATCAGTTTAATTCCCTGAATGGAATTGGTTTGAAGCAGCCATCTGAACAGACCTCTGTTCAAATGAAGTGCTGGGAAAAAAGTAAAAGAAGGGTCAGGCTGGTGGTGTGGGGACCATGTTAAGAAGATTATTTTCCCCTATCCTTGCACACCTCAAGGAGGCATGTCCCCTGCTTTCAGAAAGATAGATAAATCCTTTCTGGCTGTAGCAGAGGCAGCTTTTGGATGACTGCTTTCCAGCCCACCTTTCCCCAGCGGAGCTCCCTCCTGTCCCACAGTTTGCCTGTGTGGTCGGTGACCTAGATCACATGCAGGTATCCTTCAAGCAGAGCAACTGGACTCCGTTACTGATTAAGTCCCTGTTCTTGAGCTGAGTTGTGCCTCTGCTCTCCCAGTTTCTCAGTGCATTGCAGTTGCTCTTGAGGATTTTATATCTATTACAGCTCCCTTTATCATTGCCAAAAGCTCCTTAGCTCATGTTCCTGTCAGATCTCCAAGCTCAGACTGAGTTGCTTCTGGTCACTGAGCGTGAGCTCTAGAAAGTAAGTCAGGGTGTGATAAAGTATAGTGGCATCCTCTTCTGTGCCAAAATTCAGCTATGATTTCTGGCATGAGGGAGCAACTTTGCTACTGGAAAAAAACCAGCCCTGAATGTGATCATTAAAGAAGTTGTATTACTTTTCAAGTCTGATACGGTTGTAACCTGATGCCCTGGTTAGATTCCAGATTGTCTGATCACATTCTGCTGACTTAATGCTGAACACAATTTAACTTAATGGAAGTAGATTTTTCTTGCTTTCTAATTGGAAGTGCTGTTAGCAGATGCTGTACTCCATCCCACCTGTACCAGGTTTTGGTACCTGAGTAGTGCATGTTTCACGTATCCTTCTTAAAATGTTACTGGTGCTATCAGGGTGCAAAATACGCTGTAATTACCGGTTTGTGATGAAGGTTCTCAGAATTCTGCCACTTTTTGTAGTGTCTTGTGGGGATAAATCTTTCATCAAACAAAAAGTGGATTTGTTCTTCAAGTAACTTGATTTTCTTTTTCCTATATCTGTGCTAGATGCTTGGTGTTGTCTCATAGTGGGTTCAGATTACAGAGCTCAGTTCCTGCAGTAGCCACAGAGGGCTGACCTTCTGTAGATCCTTGGTTGTTTAGAACCTAAGGGTGCTCAGTGCTCTGCACCTGCAAAAGAGAAAGTTGTTGGGACTTCCGTTTATAACACCAGATCACTGGTGCTGCACAGATCTGTGTTAAACCCGATGAGCTTATTGAAGCCGCTGAGCACCTCGGTTCCCATTGCCTGCTGAAGTGGTATAGTGAAGGCTCTGATGTTTCTGTTTGCTTCTCTGTCCTCCCTTCAGAGCACGCAAGATCCCCATAATCATCCGTCGTTACCTACCAGACGGGAGCTATGAAGACTGGGGTGTGGATGAGTTAATTATCACAGACTGATCAGCCTCCAGCCATTGTGTTGATTCTTTGCTTCTCCAGAGATGTTTCTATTTTTGCTTGTATTTGTGTAAATAAATTATAAACCTCCACATTTTAAGTAAAATGCGTTTTTGTTTTCCTCCCACCTTTTCTTTCATCTCAGTCCTACATGCCCAAGAGAAGACTTTCTTAATTGTCTCTACCAGCTTGGTCATTATTCTTCCTTTCTGTGTCAGGGGCTGTATTAGTAAGATTAGGGAGCCAAGTGCCATGCTTTTCTGGCTGCTTTTTTTCACCTGGGAAGGCCCTATCTTTTAGCTGGGCTAAAGCTTTCAGTAACTACTTCCTCCTCCTCCAGCACTGCTCCTCCCTGGGTTTAGGACTGATAGCCAATTAAACTCCTGCTGTTCAGAAAAGCTCTTGCAGGTACTATGGCTTCAGAAAGACCCCAGCTCTCCACCGCTGTCCCCCCTTCTTACTAGGGGAGTGCTGGGACACCTCTGCTGCTTCCCCCTAGACAGTTGGGCCTTTGTGCCCTGAGCAGGTTGCTGTGGAAACCCCCAATTTCCTCTCTGGCCGGGGCTGGCTGTGGGGCTTCTCAGGAGTATCGTAGAGCAGCCCTCATCAAATCACCTATTGTTTCCCTGCTCCTGCTGCTTATCAAAAGTGGGGATCCCCTTTCAGTGGCACTGCCCCAGCCGGAAGCGCGGTCGCTGCTCGCTGTCCCATGTCCCACTGGCTTGGCAGCTGTAGGTTGTTGCGGTGCTTGCTCCTCATACGGCTGTTCCCTGACATGCAGCGGAACTGATGCTGCAGGGTGTCTGGGTGTGCTCCAGCTGTCTCGGTTGTACATACTCTGGTGATTCTTATGGTGGCACAGTGTTAGTTATGTCCTAGAGTTCTGTTAATCTGTAGTGTGATGTAAGATCAGTTGTTTGTCCCCTGCAGGTACCTGCACTCTTGCCTCTCACGTGTGGGGAGGTTACATGCTCAAGTCAAGAGTTGGGTGGATGCATTACAATCTGCAAGGGCTTCCAGCCAGTCACTACTTAGTTTTCATTTCTTGATCTGTGTGCTCCAAGGTTCTTGCTCTGCGTGAGGAAGATCTGAGCTTTTTGGGTAGAACATGCTGAGTCTTCCTCAATTATCTTGGTAAAAAGCACTCTCAGAATTTTTGTTTTCTTTTTTCAAAGAGAAGAAGGGGCAAGGTGCACCTCAGCTATGGTTTCTGCTTTGCATTCATTTTTCTCTTTACCCGGGTCCAGGAAGAATATTTCCAACTAGTTTGTGTTAAAGCTTGTGCTTATATATAAGCGTCCATTCTCTGTGCTGTACGTGTGGTCGGTGTCTGCACGTGAGTATCCGTGTCCCGAAGGGAGTTTCTATCCACCTGCCTGGGAACTCAGCTCATATAACCAGCCATGAATGTCATTCTCTTACTGCTCCCTGTAAAAGCACCAGTCCATCCTTCCTCTGTTGTTGTGCATGGGAAGGGCTGGTTTTGGAGGCGATAATGCAGGAGTTGAATGGGTCCCTAGGCAACATGACAGGTCAAAGGGAATGTGGAGACGCTTGCAGGTGTGGGAAGGGGGTCGATTGTGAGGAACGCAAGTGCTTCCTGGTCCAGGCCATCCTTACCAAGAAAAGGTTAATTTGCAGCACTGTGGCCTTCAGCGTTCTCCCCCCACCCTCCATGGAATCCTTTAATCACGTTGGTGCGGTGAAATTTCAGCCCTGAAATGGTGCCTTTGTGCAATCGTTTTGGCGTCCGCCATGGAGCGCGGGGGTCGTTTTCTTGTCCTTTTTTTTTTTTTGCTTAAATAGCTTCTTTGTTCCCTACCCACCTCCCCTCCCCAGCCTTGCATCTGTATCAGATACGATTAAAGGGATAGGGAAGGATGCCGGGCCAGCTCTCGCTAGGCTGCAGGAGTGGTGGTTAACCCCTCTGCTACCAGCGGCATTCTCAGTCCTGTCTTAGTTGTGAGGACCCTCTAAGGTAAGAGGAGGCATCCCCTGCCACTAGAGAATGGTTGAGGCAGAGCCCACTCGCTTTCTTAGTTTGCTTTTTGGAGAGCTGGAGAAGGGTACTTGTGTGTGGTTAAGAACTTTTCCCGCTCTTCTGTTCGTCCACACCATCTTCTTTCTCTCTCCCACCCCTGTGATCAGCTTTCCTAGCCCCAACTCCACCATGGCATCCTTTTTTCCCCACACATGCTCCTGACCTGCTCAGCAGTGCAGTAGTTCCCCTCTGGACTCTTCTCACAGCCTGTAGTTTGGGGTAGAGATTTCTCCTCCTCTCCAGTGAATGGCCACAGTCCTGTTTCGCACGGACCTCTTTAGCTGGCGTTACCATGGTTAGATCCATTAAGCCATTCTGCTGATGACGCTCTTTGCCCTATACAGGACTTTGTCCAAATAGTGCTGTGAGTTTTAAAAAGCTTTGAACGTGTTTCACAGTTCCTAGACGTCCTGCTTACTCTACTCACCCATAAAGTGTTTAGTGAACACAAACTCACAGGATCGATCACATGTGTCAGCACTGAAACCTTTGGCATCAGTTTGTAATTGTTGTGGAGTCTCTGTGTTAATTGGGATCCCACCTTGCTACCATTGGCCTTGAGAGATGTTCTTAAGCAGACCGGTATCTGCTGTACGTTTTCTTTCCGCCCATCTTCAGATAGCTTCCCAGGAGCTGACTACACGCAGGATGTTTTCTACAACAAGAGGGTGTACTCATCTATTCTTGAATATACTCTCTGTGTGTGAGTGGTTGTATTTAGGTTCTTGCTTGTGGAAGGCAAGAAGCTGTGGGGTTGAGTTTCTGCAGAGAAACTAACGGTTGCTTCCAAAATACACAAGTTTGAGTATGTGGGGAAGCTTTTTTTTGAAGGTACATCATCTGCCACCTGTTAATGAGGAACCAGGATGAACCTATGCTCCTATTCTGGAGAGCATTAACGATCACACTAAGAAATTATTGGGTGAAGCACATGCGAAACAGTGCTACTCTTAATTGCACGTGCTGAATCTTAGCTGAAGAACAGAAATCAACGTTACTACACTTCTCACCAAAGAAATGACTGGAGCTGGGGTGTGACCAGAAGATGAGTTTCATCTCCATGAAAGAGTCTGGTAAGCCAGTCAGAGTTCTGCCTGTGTCCTCTTCAGAGGAAGGTGGTACGCAGGGTCTGTGTGGTGGTGGTGTGACCCACGACGCACTTACTTGGGGCAAAAGCAGAGACTTGCAGCAAAGAGGTCAAAAAACCCAGACAAGTGAAAATGAAACTTTTAAGTTTATTATTCAATATGTTTAATGCAGAGTTAATGGTGCTAGGACAGCATAGAGACTGGGGAGAGGGAGGTGAGGGAGGAAGGTGCTACTTGCATAAATAAGAGGACGGGTGGAAGAGGTTACACGCGTACAAGGAGCAGACGTTCTACATGATCTTTACAGACACCACAAGGATAAGTCATCCGTAGCTATGGGAGGCAGGAAGGGCATCTGACAGTCATATCAGCAGAGGGAGACAGTGGCACCGATCACAGTCCACGTTTGGTCAAAGTATTTTATCTTTCTAGACTGGAATATCCATTGGAAGGCCCCACAACATGTCTCTGCGATCAATTGCCAGGATTCATCTTTTCCTGCAGCAACTTCTGTGCCAGTTCACTCCCTGGCATGACAAAACACCCCGGTCCTGGAGGTGACAAAGGAGAAGTAAACAGACTGTCCTCAGGTGTTGGGCTGAAAAAAAGGAGGTTGATCTGACTGCAAGAGCTGGTCATTTCCAGTTTGAAACCCAAAGGGAAAAACAAATTCCTTTGCACCTGAATAGGCTTCTTTTCTTTACACTCATCCTCGATGGGGTGTGTATACTACCTTGCTTAAAGCCGCAGGAGTACCTTTCTGTCCTCAGCGTAGACAGGAGGGAGGTGTTGACTCAGTGGAAGGCGTGATGACGAAACGAGGACGGGATGCACACCCCATGAGCCTGAGTTTGGAGTAGGCGTTCAAAGAGAGTATGGGAATCAACTTGGGGTGTTGGCAAGTGCTGAGTAGCTTTCTTGGTGCCTCTGCGTTTCAGGCAGGCACGGTCAGACATGGAAGAGCAAGGACCGAGTTTGCTCAGAGGTTGTTTGGGATACTGAAGAGATTAGAAAAGACTGGGACGTCAGAAATGCCAGACATAAATGAATGATATAGAGTAATTGTAAGAAAGGAGGATTCACCTGCAGCACCTTAGTGATTCACTGGTCCTTCCCCACCTCTCCTGCACCTCCATACATGAACAGGTGTGCACACACAGGCTGTGATACGAGTAACACTGGGACCGACAATGCGGTTCCTGAGTCCTATGCGTTGTTAAAATCTCCATGCAGGAAAGAGCGTGGGATTAAAAAGAGGCAGGATGGAGAGAAGAGGCAGGGAGAAAAGCTAGGAGGCAGCTGTGGAAATCAGCAGGGATGCAAGCGTAGGCTGGTCTTCCAACGGGGTTGAAGATTCATGCATGTGTGAATCTTAGGCAGGACTGCTGCACGATGCTGAGCACAAGGAAGGTGGCCATCCTCCCTGCCACTGCTCCCATGACATGTTCACCAAGGCCGAGCAACCATCCTTCACCCGCAACAGGCGACAAAAGTGTTGGCCATTGTGGCCTGTTGGAAACACTTTCTAACTCCCTGGAGCAGTCTGGGGAGGAGAAGGAAAGGACAGTCTCTCGCATCGTACAGTCCAGGGTGCGCACAACAAAACCCACCATGGACCAGTCACTCCATGTCTAGAATCCTCCTCATCTAGAAGGCCAATAAGGTGTCGCAAGCCAGTCACGTGGCCTGCGTGAAATTGGTAAAGGGCGAAAGGACGAAAAACCTTCCTCTAGGCGGGTGAGCCAGCGATAGCCGGGGTCAAGAAAGGCACTTCTGTATACTCAGTGGGTTCTGGTGGCTGGATGGCACTGAGTGACCTCGGAGTTCGGAGGCTCTTCTGCCTGTGCTGATTCTTCGGAGCCTTTCCGTCGCTGCTTCGGTCACCGTTCCCCATTCCCTATGGTCTGGAGAGAGTCGTATACACGGGCTGTTCCCAATGTGTGGGGCTATGGGACTGTGGCACAGAGGGTGCAGGGTCAGAGATGGCAGTGTAAAGGGGACGTTGGGAAGGTCCCATATAGGAGAAGGCAGAGTAGAGACCAGAGGCTTGGGTGGAATGGCTGTAGTAGGGTCCCGAGGGCTGGTGGTCCGGGTAGTCAAACTGTGGCCTAGAGATGGAGGGGAAGGCCGAACCGTAGTGGGGCAGGCTCAGGGATGTGTAAGCTATCTGGGAGGTGGAGGGCTGGTCGGTGTAATGACCTCCAGGGGCAGACCCCTCCGTTTTCACCTGGGCCTTGGAGTCCACCACGGATGAGGTGGCGGTGGACAAGGAGACTCCGTGCTGCTTGGAGATCCAGGCAGAGTGTCCGCTGGCTGCAGCCAGGGCGCTCCCGAGGCCGTAGCCAGCGGCCGCCGCTGCCGCGTAGCCCCCGACATGGCCTGGGTGGCCGGCGTGTCCGTTGGGCGGCAGGTATTGGTCGAACTCATTGACATCAAAGGTCTCCATGTTGGACATTACTTCATGGCTGATCTCCCCGATGTCCACATTGCCAAAATCGATGTGTGGCTTCCCCCCTTCCCCCAGGGAACGCCCTTCTCGTTTGGAGTCGGCTTTGCCTGCCTGCAGCTCAGTCTTAGGGGTGGTAGGAGGTGTGGGGGGCCCATGGCTCTGACCTGCAACATGAAAAACATTTTGAGGAGGAAAGAGAGAGAAGAGGTGAGTTACTGCTTTATGCCTGGCTTTATACACAGCTCAGCTCCAGTCCTCCCAGAATGCCAGCAACCATCCAGCTGGAGACTTCAGCGGAGGCAGGGAGAGAGAAATAGCCAGGCAAAACCAAACCTTTTTATATCATCTTGTGGAAAAAAAGAGCAGGTGCAGCAACACCTTGCCTGACCAGAGGAATGCAGGTGCCCGTGAAACTTGGGCACGTCCCCATGCTGTTGGCTCCAGCAGAGTTTGTTGGGTCATGAGCAAGGTGTGAGCTACATTGCTAAGGCTTTCACCGTGATGTCTTGTCTTTTTTGAGCCTCCAAGTTGGCTGTAACCTGTCAGTATGTTCATGGAGACCTGGGACTCACCTGAGGAGTGTTCTGGATGTCCATCGGACATGGGCGACCCTTCGCCGGGATGCCTGTGATCCAGGTGGGCATTCTTGTAGTGGGCCTGGATGGCGGCAGCCCCCCCAGCCTCCCCCTCCACCTGGCCTTCGCCCTCGCCCTGCGTGGCCTTGCCATTTTTCCGCCGGCGGGGCTGGTACTTGTAGTCGGGATGGTCCTTCTTGTGCTGCATCCTCAGCCGCTCCGCCTCTTCGATAAAGGGCCGCTTGTCGCTCTCATTCAACAGCCTGCAGAGGCCAAGGTGGCACGGAAGAGAAGAGGAGAAGGAGAGGGGAAGGGACATCAGAAAAAAACCCACCTATGCACAGCATCGTGGGACACAGCAAATCCAGTTGTTGGGGTGTTGCCCCATTGAGGGTGTCTCCCAGAACAACAGGGAGATCTTGGAAGTGTTTCAGTGGAGACAGCAATGTTTTCCTTCTCGTTAATTATTAAGCCCTGAAACTGGTTTGTGCCAGCGCTGGGTCCCCCTTCCCCAGCTGCGTGATGCTTCTCACCTCAATAAGCTCAGCACCCTCTCTTACATTGCCCAAAGACCAGGTGCAGCCTTTTGTAGCCATGTAAAATAAGGCTGGACAAGCTGCTTTCAAAGACTTTGGGCAAATTAAGGACAGTTGGGATCATCCTTTGGACTGAGGCAGCGTGGCACACCCTTGCTACCTGTAGTGCTGCCTCCTGCATGTCTCTTGCTCTTCCCCAGTCTGTATTTATTCCAGTTTAATCTCCCACCCTTCCACAGGCTCTGCTCCGAGTTTGAGGCCCTACTGAGCACAAATGGCAGCAATTGGTATTGGCTGCACAGTAGCCGTGTTGCTGCGTGGAGCTTGCTGGGCCTTTAAGCATCTTGCAATGTCCTAGAAGGGAATTAAAGAAAATTTCAAAGCAGGCGGGAAACAGTGTATTCTGCTATTCCTGGAGCTCCTTCTCACCTTAGACATGGATAATGCAAAAGGCTGAAGCACAAAAGACCAGCCCTTCTTGAACTTAGCTGGGCAGCTGTAAAAAATTTAGCTGCTATGTTGCTAGCCTTGTAGAAGCAGATGAGCTTTGGTCTCTGGATGAAAGGCGCTGCAGAAGTGTAAGCTCCTGCTCTGTATTCCCGCCAGATCATGGGCTGCTCTAGTTAAGATAGGCTCTCCGAGGAAACAGTGAAATGTGCGGGCAGGATGGCTCCGAGCGCTTGAAGATGAGATCAACCTCATTGCTCAAGCCTTCAGCAGCATCTTGGTTGGAAGCGCTTCAGTTTCATTTTATGTTTTGTCCCCTCAAATATTCTCGTGACTCAAGGTCATCTTGCTTCCAACCAGGAACCCGTGCTCTCAGAAGGGAGCAGTCTTCCCGTGACTTGCAACTCCAACAGCCGTTAGAAAAGGCAGGGCTGACAAACAGCAAAAAATATTCCATTTATGAGACATCCACGCCTTTTCCCCCCCAAACAAAAGAACTGCCTGGGCACGGGGCTGTGCCAGCACCTTGGTACCTGTGAAGATCTTGGCACTAAAATGTGATCAATTCTGTTGAACCATAGACACTGAGGAAGATACAAAGGCCTGAACTGGCCTGAAAAACTGAAGATGAAGAGGAGGCATGGCTCAAGTAACACACAGAGAAATCTGGTGGGGGATCAAGGGGGTCACCAGCAAGTAATGGGTAGGTTTCTAAGCACCCCCTTTCTCGCTGCTCCTTGCACATCCCCCCAGCCGGCAGCCAGAAGGTGCGTGGCACGGGCTGGAGCCTGTTACGGTGCTGACCTGGGTTCACTCCAGGCAGCCTGAGCAGGTTGCGGCTGCACGCCACATTCCTCCACTGCCTTAATCCCGGAGATTAAAGCAACTGAGCCACCGTGAATCCAACACCAGCTTTCCTGTCTCCCTCCTGCCACCATACACCATGCTCACACATCCCGGAGGGCTCTAATCCCTCAGCCTGCGCCATTCCAGACAGCCCTCCAAGGGGTCCGAAGGGACAGCCCGGCCAACCCTCATAGGCATCATGGACACGAAGGCAACCTTGCCTTGGCGAAACCTTCATCCTCGCAGAATGCCCCATATCCACGGGAGATGGAGAATAGAAGCAAACCCTGCAGCCTTGCAACCTGGGACACTTCACTACAAGGCAGACGGGCTCCAGGGTCACTGCACTCCCAGCCCAGATGGTGCCAAAGCTAATAAGATGCTGTGGCTGGGAATGAAAGGTCTCTTTCTATGTGGGCACCACTCGGAGTGAGAGGGCTGTAGGCTGCACGGCTAGCTTTGATCTGCGGGGCGTACCGCACGGTGAGCTCTGAGCAGAGCCTCCCGTGGTGACTGCAGCTCAGCCTCCCCAGGGCGTCTGGTGGATGGCGTGAACCAGAGCCGCTCAAGGCTATGGAGGAGTCCGAGCTACCATCTGTGCCCAGGTGCCTCACCTCCTCTCCCCTTGACAGCAGCCCACGGGCAGTGCCATCAGCAGGACAGCGGGAAGCCCACTCCTCCCATCTTTGCCTACTCCTTTCCAAGGCTGCCTGCTCCCTTCTCCCTCCCACTGGGATCAGAGCTCAAATCGGCTTTAGCAAAGTGAAACTGGTGCAGGCAGGCAAAGGCCAGGAGATTTGGGGGGATTTGGATTTCACTTGCTTCCTGCCCTCCCCCTCCTGCGCCCCACGCTCCCCAGTCCATAATGCAAAGGAATCTCGCACGGGCAGAGAAGCTATGGATCACAGAGCAAAGCCCTTCGTGGAGCTTAACCGACCGCTCACCACCCGCCCCGGCTCCAAATGCTCACCCTCAAACCACGGGGAGAGGGGCAAGCACCCAACGCCCCACTCCAGGAGGAGAAAGAAGGGCTAAAACCTTTCCTCCCGCCTCTTGCAGCCTCCCCTTCTGCCACCTGGCATCGCACCGCGCTGCCGGCTTGGCAGCCAGAGGCCGGACCCTGTGCCGGGGCTCAGCTGCAAATGAGTCAGTGCGGTGAGAGGGTCGGGCATCGCCCGGTGGGGCTGATGCAAAGCGAGGGCTGGCTGTGAGCAGAAAGCAGCCGGGCAGGCTCTCCTGCACGTCCACGGCCCTAGATTTTGTGGGCATGACCCTATTCCCTGGGTGCTGCCACCCCCATGCAAAGATCTCTGCATTGGGTTCCCTTGCCCCTTCCCACCAAGTCCTCCTCCCCTTCTTTCCTTGCCCCACTGGTTGTTGGCCCTGGAGCTGGTGCTGGCTGGCGTTTTGGCTGAGAGTCATGCCGACATTTTCAGCAGTCGGCCTCCATTTGAGAGCTGCTCCCGGTCCCACCCCGGGGACGGAAAGCAGCCAAGACAAGGTTTCATGACCGCTGAGCACAGAACTCCTCCCCGCTTCTTCTTTTTAAGTACGTTCGGTTCGTCAGCTGCACCCCTCGTGCATCCCAAATGGGTACAGATGGAGGTGGATGGGGCCATAACCCCTCTGGGACCGCACTTGGGGCCAGGTGGCTACCGCAGCCAGGGGCGCATGTCCTGCAGCCCTTCCCACCGAGGGCCGGGGGCTGTGGAGGACACGGCGGTGGCACAGAGCCAGAGCAAATACTGGGCTTAAAAAAAAAAACCAACCCAGGGCGTTGCAGCTGATTTTGCAGAGGAGCATGTGGGATGGCACTGGAGTTATCGCTCAATCTGCTAGGTGCCTTTCAAGAAGATTTCCCAGCCTCTGCTGTCCCCATCCAGCTCTGACTGCTGGGGGCACGCTTGGTTTAGTGGTGGTCTGCAGGCAGTCTCCTTGCTCGCCAGCGCTCGGATCTCTGTGCCTAAGGTGCCCTTTAGCTCAGAGCAGCCTGCGTGGAAGTATGTCGCCCGCATTTTCCAAAGCGACTAGCGATATAAACGGTGGGGTTTGGGTGGCCACCTTGGCAGGGTGGGGATACACGAACAGCCAGGGCCCTTTGCAGGGACCCTCATCAAATGTTTGAGACTATGCTGTCCGGAGCTCAGCCTGGCTGCTCACAGTTGTGCTGACGTGTAGGAGCTTGGGGACAGCGTAGACGAAGGTAGGAGGACCTCAGTGGAGGAAGACCCAACCGCACTGTGGCTGGAAGGCGAGGCTCGGGGCTACTATCCCGGTAACCTTTGGGACACTTCTCCTGGACTTCTGTGGGCTGATATTTCCCCCCTGCCTCACAGAAAGGCACATTCCTGTGGTCCTACCCGGGCCAGACACTGACTGCACCCTTAACTCCATCTTACTCTGCCGTATGGTCCCCACAGTGCCGCAGCCTGCGCTAATGGCAGGGAGGAGACGTGTTCAAGCAGAGCAGCCGGGCGGCAAACCCAGCAGCACGCAACAACCCCAGGCCTGATCCTGCAAGCTTCTCCACCCGACCCACGCTCCCTGGCCGCACGGTGCCCTGAGAAGACAGCTGAGGACCTTGACCATCGCCCGGCAGTAGCGTCCCCCTGCCCTGAGTCTCGTGCGGGCGGCAGCGGGAGCCACATTCTGGGTGCAGGGGGCCAGTCGGGTGCGTGAATGTGGCCATGGGCAGGGGGCTGTGTCCCCCTGCGCTCTGACTGCCATACCCATGGAGAGTTTCACATCGCTGCCAGGTTTTCAAGGAAAATGCAATGTCCAGAGGGAGGCCGTTGCTCTAAAATCTGGCAATATTCTGCAGCGAAGGAACAATACCTCGAAATAACACTTTGGGAACAAAAAAAGGTGCGTTCCCCCCACCCCACACACCCCCTTCCAGCACAGCTTCACGGTCCAGAGGCCAGCAGCAGAGCCCGAGGCGGGAGCAACTGCCATGGAAGGCAGCGGGAAACAAAGCGGGAAGGAGGGAAAACACATCAGATGCAATGTCCGCCATCATGCCCTGCCTTCAGCTTCCCAAAGAAATCCCTAGTCTGGGGTTACACTAAACTCTGCTGGGTCAGGGTAAAGGGGCTGATGTAGCAAAGGGAGAAGCTAATGCCCAAGGTCTCGGTTCTGCCTCACAAGGAAGGTGCTATGAAGCCAGGAGGAGACCTGGGCATTGGTTGCTGGACGAGGTGTGTTTTGCTCCTACTTGGAAAAAATGTCTCTTGGCCCACCCAAGGCTGAAGACTTCCTCCCATGAAATGCCGTCAAGGCAGGAGAGGGAACGAGAGGGCCCGTTCCCATGAGCCTTGGTTTGCATTGGTCGGTGCAAGGCAAGGTGGGGATGGCACTGGGGGCTTGCAGCAGAAAGCGTTTGTAGCAGGTTGATGGGGTTATTGGCAGAGACCGTCAGATGGGAAAGAAATGGTGCAGGCAGCCTGACACGCGTGGCTCGGGCGTGACGGCTCTTTGCACACCCACAGGCTGGGTGTGCAGAGATCAAGCCGGGCAGCCCTCCGGAGGAAGGAGGAGCAGGCTGCGGAGGGTACGGAAAGGACCCAGGGCTCTGCACAAAGCCAAAATGAAAATGGGCGCAACAAACTGGTGGGGCCAGAGGGAAGAGCATGTGTGTGCTGGCGAGAAGGGAAGGCGTCTCTCTGGGTGGAAAGGAAGATGAGGATAGTTTGAGCCAGCCTGCCACAAGAGAGCCTGCTAAGGCTGGGACTGTTGCAGGTCCCTCTCTTCCTTCCCGCTAAGCCTCAGCTTCCCTTTCTAGCAGGCTCTCTCCTCTCCCATCTCTCACCCCCACCATTGTTGTGGCCTTCCAAAACTGGGACCATCCTGGGAAGGACAGATGTGGGGCTCTGACCACCTGGCTCCCTTCTCCTGACCTTCCTCCTCAACTGTAACTTGGTTTCCCACTTGCTCTGTGGCACTGCATGGAAAATAACCCCTGTTGGCACTGGGACCCGAGTTCAAACAGGCTAGAGGCAGCCACCAGTGAGTTAAGTTGGATGGGGCTCAGCCCCGCTAGCACACAACTTTGCCCAACAGAGAGTGTGAGCCAAGAAAACAAGATCTCCCCTGGCAGTCAGGGAGGAGAGGACCAGGACTAGAGTGTCCTGGTCAGGAACAACAGGGGAAGCTAGAGGAAAACAGATGGAAGGGGCTACTGCCTGGGATGGAGGTGAGATTTGCTGAAGAAGCCTTCACTACATCCAACCATCACTCTTGCCCCAGTCACCAACCATGACTCCTGCGAGGGGGCTCCCCTCAAGGGAAACCCCTTCCATCCCACTAAGTCTCCATTCTTCCACATGACCACACAGTCCTCTCCAGGACCCCTCCGGACCCCAGCCCTCACGCTCACCCTTCGACCACCCGCTCCTACCTCCAGAGCTTCCCCAAGGTCTTGCTGAGCTCGGCGTTGTGGAGATGCGGGTACTGGTCAGCCAATTTCCTCCGGGCGGCCTGTGCCCAGACCATGAAGGCGTTCATGGGCCGCTTGACGTGGGGTTTGCTCTTGTTACTTCCATTGACTCGAACAGGCATGGGTACCAGGGTCCAGTCATAGCCGCTCAGCACCTGGCTGACTGCCTCACGGATGCACACGGGGAACTTATCGTCGTCCGCCTCTGAGTCTTGCTGTTCCTTCTTGACCTTCCCCATCTCCCCGTTCCCGGAGCCAGCAAGGTGTGGGGAGTTGTCTGATGCCATGGAGGGTCCTGGAGAGAGGCAGTGGTGGTCTTCAGAGCCCACCGGGCTCATCTCCACCTCCGAAAGGTCTTGGTCGTCAGCCATCGTTGCTCTCGAGCCCTCTCTCTCTTCCTTCTTGATGTCCTTCTTCTCACTGGGGAAGGGAGGGAGGAAGACAAAAACAAAGGAAAGAAAGGGGGGGG
>Ga0065711_1001934_pt1 | contig 41203 bp, 24 predicted proteins | sample Hoacrofraction12_FD_59098 | JGI IMG/M metagenome (GOLD analysis project Ga0065711, IMG submission 59098) | Hoatzin crop microbial communities from Cojedes, Venezuela - Epithelial fraction 12 v2 (version 2) | ecosystem: Host-associated > Birds > Digestive system > Esophagus > Crop | place...
AGAATGTTTATCAATATGGTGATAGGCGCTTTATATATATAAATATAAATATATATATATATATATAAAAAACAAACCTTAGATCCATTGCCTGCTGTTAAGTACTGATGTTGGGGAGTCAGTTGTGCTGACAAATCTCTTATCTCAGTCGTGCTGAGATGCCTCAGGCCTAGGTATTTGCTAGTCCTCAGGAGGCATCATTATTTCTAATGCTGCCCCCAGAATCCCCAGATGCATAAGTCATTTTTTGTTGTACTCTGTTATAAGATGGATCTGCCTCCATTTCTTTTGTTTTAAAGACTCCGTACCACCGCTGTGCAGTGGGTATCTTCCCAGCACAGCCACTGTGCAGTTGTCACTCCCTTGCAATCAATTAAACACTCGGCTCTGGTTAAGGTGACATCAGTGTGGGTTCAGTGTGCTTCTTTGGGGAGAGTGTGGGGGTGGAAACAGATGCTGAAAGTTTGCTGTGCTTGTCAGAAGACATCCAGGGGTGCTCTGTAGTTGGCCTGACTTCCTCTCTCCCTCTCTCATAAAAAATAAGCTCTGCAGAGTGATCCCCTTGCATGTTTTGTATTGTATCCTGACTGCATAATAGCCCCAGCTTCTGTCGTCCTCTGTGCTGCAGACGTCAGTACCTTCTATCCAAGCTATTCTGTAGTCCAAATGCTGCCTCTGGTACAGCTTTCTAAGCTGTTTTCTAGCTGCCCCTCTCCCTGCTAGCATCATGTAATTCCTGTCCAACACTGGCCCCACTCAGTTGCACCATCCTTTCCTCTGCAAAAGTTATGGTGGCTTCGTGGCTCGAGGGCCTGAACCAAGTACTGAACTCAAGCTGAACAGGCAGGGAGCAGTCGCTAGATGGCATCAGGAAAAGACAAAAAAAACTTCTGAGGGAGGCTTTTTGGCTTGATAAGAGAAAACTAGAAGGAGCAGGCTTGCAAAGGTTGGGGTTGAGCTCTGCCGGACTTGTGACCCTACAGACAGCATAGGTGGTGCAGCCGCTGCATGCCTACAGCAAGGGACTTCTGTGGCATCAGTACCAACCCTCCTACTATCTCCTCTTTGTGATGAGACTTACCACTTCTGTCCCAGTGCCCCCTTCTGCTACCAGTATCAGTACAGCGTCTTTGTGGTCATAAGGGTTTGCAAAGCATTGGTAAGCTGCAGAGCTGAGTCTGGATCTCCTTTGTATTCTTGTGTTGAGCACATTACACCCATTTTGTCTCTTAATTTTCTGGGTAGCTGTCTCCTTTCTCCCACAGCTACTGATTAGTTAGGGCTATTGAGGCATTTTCATTGCTCAACTCTTGTATTTTTACTGTAAAAGAGCAGACCGGTCATGGAGGCTGGTTCTAGCTACTCCTGTTAAAATTGCTGTGGGACTTGAACCCATTCAGCCCTCTATCCCTGACAGAAAACTACCACTGGCGCTTTCTCTCCCCTGGAAAGGGAATCAAGACCAGGGCTGCATTCCAGGAAGGCCTTAGAGCAGCTGCCAACTAGTAACAAGTTCAAGCCTTCCACCCACCCTTGGTGAGTACAACAACGCCCAGGAGGGAAAGAGCTTCCTCAAACTTGTTACTAGCCTCCACGCAGCTAATTGTTCCGTCTGTTACTCTGAGCTCTCTCCAAATTTGTAAGTTCAGCGAGTGGCCAGTGATGAGAGCAGGAAGACAAGGCTGTTTGCCATCCAGGTCACCCATACTCTGTCCATAGGGTCCTACATACAGTTTCCGAGTCATTCCAAATCACTGTTCTTTACAGACAGTTTCAAATACTTCAGTGTCTTGCAACAGGTGAAGACTAAGAGAGGGAGGAAGAGTTTGTGCATCTATAGCTAGTCCCATCTGAACAGGTCTGAGCCCTTTTTGACTCATAGTCACCCCTGCGTTGAGAGCTGCCCCAAGGTCTACATGCCGTTTGTGCTGCTGGAATGGTATTTGGCATGCCAGTCATCTCTCAGGCAATTGTGTCTACAGGTTGATTATCCCTTCAGAAATGTGTGAGGTCTGAGCTGTTACGCTGCAGGCTGCTGTGGCCAAGGACGCTGGGGACTGAAAAGAGACTGGCAGTTTGGGTNATGCCCAACAGGAGAAAACTAATGGGGCCTCATGTAGAATTTAGCACTAAACACTTGAAAGCAATCTTTGCAGTGTCTCCAGGTGGGCAACTAAAATACTTCAGTAACTTTTTTGGAGATTTAGCTGGCTTTTGCCCAAGGCTAGTCAAGCAAGGCTGTTCATAAGCAAAGATCCACAAAGATGTTGTTTGTCTAGACATGCTGCAGTTATGTTCCAGCATCTTATTAAGCTAGGAGTATATGAACAGGGATCGGCTTTGTCCCAAGTAGCGTACAATGTACTATCAGTCAGAGCAGGTGGAGACAAGCGAGGGAACAGAGCTTGATGGGCTTTAGCACATCGATTGCTTAAGCCTCTTGGCGCCTTTTGAACTGTGTCAGACTCCCTGCTCTGTGCTGTACTCATTGAACTAACTCAATTTTTAGAAGTTCAGAAAAGAGCTTAAAAAAATTCAGAGAAATCTCTTGCCTGTATCTCTTAAGCCCTTTCAGCCAGTTAATTGGCACGAGTGTCGTATTCATCCAGAGCTAATGTTATCAAGGCCTGGCTGAATTATTGATGGAGCTTGGCTGGAGCAAGAGACTGCTGAAGTAAGAACGACAATTCATCTTTCATCAGAGAACAGCAGCCTCAGTAAGCAAACAGTTAAAAAAGTAATAACACGGGCCACCAAGTTCAGGGAGAGGAAAGTTCCTGTGATAAAATGGTGGGAGAAGAAGAGGGAAAAGTGTGGACAAAAGCGTGAAACAGCGGCTGAAGTCTAGCAAGAGAGTCAGACAAAATGTTGTTAAGAAGTAGGATGAGAAATTTAACCAAGCTGAATACTGAGAAGCCTAGGTGAAGCTCTTTCCTGGTCAGGTATAGGATGGAGTTAAGTGCATTTAAAATACGCAAAAGGTGGGGAATTAGAGCCAGGCAATCTCAACTATAGCACAGTGGTGTGTGAAGCAGATAAAGGGCGGGGGGGCATTATTAAGAATGTTGGGGATTTCGGGGGCAGGCCTTGTCAGGTCGCCAGTTTGGTGGCTAAGGGGGTTTGAGGTGCCAGTGGTGAGGACCGAGGGCTGGCCGGAGCGGGGACCCCGAGGGGGGCTGCCCTCTCCTTGGTACTGAACGGTGCTGCCGCGGCCCGCGGCCGGGCCTCGCTGCAACGGAGCTTGCTCAGCAAAGCTACTTCTGTGTGCCAGGGATAAGGGCAAGACAATGCGTGCGATGACCCTGCATGTCTTTCATCCCCCTCTGGCTGCAGGAGAGGAGCAAGCAGAACCCCACGCTATGTGGAGCACATGAATTCCTGTTTAAAGCTCTCCCAGCAGAGCGGTCCCTTCTGCGGTGCTGGCAGTCGCGCAGTCCCACGTGTTAACATCCCTGGTGAGCTCTTCCTGACTGAATTCCCACAAGGCACAGTGCGTGTGCAATCCCTCAGGAAATCTAAATGGTAAAGAAACATTTCTGTCCAAGTCTTGCCACCAATGGTACGAGTCTGGTGCAACAGAGGTCAGTTTATACGCCAGTAGGCAGCAACCTCAGGCATCCTCAGCCCGCTTCACAGCCAGAAATGCCTCCTACTTGGAGCCAGGCAAAACATTTTCAGTGGAAAATAGGTATTTTGAAATAGAAGTGTTTCATAGCAAGTAGTTATTTTTGAGGAAGATTTTGGGTGGAATAAAAGAAATGTTTAACTTTGCATGCATTTTGAAATAACAAAAAGTTTTGAGCATACCTCTGGGGTGTTCTGCTCACCCTCCCTTCATTCTCCTGCAGTCCTTTTGGGGTTGGCAAACAGAGAAAGCAGCACAACTCCCCCAGCTCTGCCTCCCCAGAGAGCCGTAACAGGCTTGTAGTCATGCGTGCCCTGACAGCAGCATCCCTGCGGTACTCCCCTCCTCCTCCCTGCACCTGCTCTCTTATCGGAGATGAGCGGGAGCAGTAGGCTCCAGCCCACGCTTGCGTAGTCCCCTCCTTGGGTTTGTTAGATTAGTGCCGATGAAAAGCCGTGGCTGGAACGGCCACCTGCATGCTTCTTGGAGGCCCCTGGGGAGCACAGTGCGAGGGAATACTGCAAGCCTGGCCTGATAAATGAGCTGTGATTTCAGGCCCGTGAACAAATTGGTTTCCCCTTCCAGGAAGGCTCACAACTGTCAGCTGACTATTGCTTTATTTATTGTGTTGGCCTTTGCAGCGAGGGACTCCTGAGGGCAGAGAGAAAGGGTTCCAATGACAGGAAAGCAGAAGCATTCGAACCCTTTCTTGAGCTGCAGCTGAGTGCCTCACCTTTGGCAACCAAACTTTTTTCTGGAAGCCTGATGCAACTCTGTTATGTGCTTCAGGACATGGTGATCTGAACCCAGACCAGGCAGAAGACAGCAAATATCCGGGCTACTGAGGAAAGCAATTGAGAAATTATCTCATTCCTTAATGTGGCATTTGGTGCCAGACATAGTCTTAGCTTTTGTATTCCAGCAATGTCCAGTCTTCGCTCCTGTACAGACGGACTGAGAAAAGATCAGGGACCTCTTCCTTGAAAGAGGAAACATCTACCCATTGCATGTCGCTTGTGTGCCCTTAATCACAAAAAGATGGACGTTGTCATATGTGATTGTGTAAGCATATTCTGCTGTACTTCCGAACCCACTGTACATCTCTGCTGAAGCCACGCTAACTGTGAGACAAAATCATTGGATAGCCACGCCTTCTCAAGTTACTGTATGCTGAGCTTCCTTCTGGAACATCCCCACCCTTACCAGGCTCCCATGGATGTGTTCGCGGGCATGCTGATTTCAGACAGATCTCCCCTCACTGTAAAGTGGTAGAAACCCACTCCAACCATGTGCAACTCCGGACAGAAGAGAGCATCAAGGAAGAAGATTTCTAAAGGGGTGAGTCAGATAACAGAGAAAGTGGTAAGAGGAAATCAAGGAAAGAATTGTCAGAAATGTTTATTCCTCCAAGGGAAGACCTTTAACGTTTCTTGTACACAGTGATAAGAATTTAAGGGTTGGCAAAAAATATAATTGGGGCCTCTTTAAAGGTCAGACAGCCAATGTGCCAGGGAATAGGGAACAGTAGGAATAAAGAACAATCCTGGTGCCATATGTTGAACTCTTTCCAGTTACTAAAAAGAGCAAATTTTATCACCACAGAGTTATTTTACTTCCTTTGGAAAAGGAGATAGTGCTGTAGCCTGTGGATGGGGAGATGGTCAGCAGTTGGTGGTAGCAGAACCATCAGGGCCTCTGCAAAAGGGCTTGAGGACAGACTAACTTAAGGGAAGCAGCAGAGGGAATGTGAGGAAAGGGGAAGGGCACTAGGGAAGATGGAGGAATCTGGAAAAGAGGCATCTGATATTGAGCGATGCTGTAGTAGACCCTGGAGGGAACTTGTTTGGATTTAGAGATCCAGTCCTACTGTGGGCACTAGAGTGTAAGTGCTTTGACGCGTCCCTATTCCCCTCCCTCCCAGCTGGGAAGAGACACCCAGCCTTGCCCGGGCTAGAAGTACAGCCTTTGGCTGTGCTGTGCTCATCAGCAGGGCCACAGGTCTGGTGCTGGTGTATCTGGGCAGAAACTCTCTCCAAAGCCAACCCCCTCAAGAGGTAACAATTATTTTATTACTGCCCTTTAATCCCAGGACAGATTCATGGCGGCTTGGTCACTGTTTACATCCCTGTGAGCCTCCCCAGAAGCTGATCTCTGGCTCAGCACATCAGCCCTTTTTTGGTAGAAGAGCATTGTCATACTTGTGACCCCATTCGCTCAACGAAGCATTACAGAAAACAGCCCATTCAGATGGCAAAGCTGCAAACAAAACCATATTTATTCGAACAAGCAGTTTGGTTAGACCAGATGGCCCCCAGCACGGAGACCTGGCTGCACTGCTTCTGCTGTCTGTCTAGCTCTTGGGCTAGTAGGCCCATGAGGTTTAGTCCTGCCTCATAAGCCACCCGTACAGGATTCACCTTCTGCCTGCCTGTCAGCCCAGGCACATCTCACACTTGCAGGTACCTGCCCTTCGTTCCTCTTGAGCAACCAAGTGTGCTTTCTTCATTTGCTATTCTCCCACTTCTACCTCTCCTGGAGCAAATCATCTCTGGGTCACTTGGCAAGTCCCTGTAATTTGTCTGCTTGCTGGAGCCTGGTACTTCACTGCTCTCTGTCTCAAGCCCCAGACAGGCTGGGAGGTGTTTGACAGAATCCATTATGAAGGGCTAACACAGCAATTCTGATAAACTAGCAAGATCAGTTGAAAAGGAAACAGATAACGTTTCATCTGAAACTGGTGCATGGAAGCCAGCTCTTACAAGGGAGGGGTGAGAAACAATGAGGTTACAAAGTTTTCTGTGGAAAATTCATTTCTAGAAATTGCTAGATTGTCACTTTTACCCACCAGTCCATATGACTCAGAAAAGGTTCTTTCTTTGTATTTTTCAGTGAGGGAATCCAGCATTTCTTTTCAAATATGCATGGAAGTGATGGCATCTTTTCCCTCAAGAGCATCCAGGGTGGTGTAACTGGCATTAGGAGCTGGATTATTTGCAGGCAAAGCTTCATCATGCTGTTTCCAGTAACTGTAATGCCGGTAAGCGGTAGAAGCGGGGAACAGGTTTCTCTGCCTTCTGTTCTTAGTTCTGCCACAGCATCCCCTTGGCCAAGCCACCTCACTGTGTTGGTTTTTGTTTTTTTTTAATGTGCTAAATTAGGATAACGATTTACTTTTTGACTGTCTGTTTGTGGTTAGGGTCAGAAGAGGACTTGCCCTGATGTGAATGCTCCTGGAGAAAGGGCTAGTGGTGAGATGGGATCTCAGCTCTGTATCTCACAGGCATATGACAGTGGATGTCATCCCCCACATGATGGGGATGATGCAAAGCAGATAGCACTGCTTAATAGCACCTTCTGCTGGCCCACAAACCAATCTCACTGGTAGGACAGCATTTTGGGAAAAAGCAGCAGCATTGCTAACAACTGCGAACCAGGGATTGGAAATGGTAGGAACTCACTCCAAGCAGCCTGCAGTCAGTGCCAGCATACCATCAGCCTTTTTCTGAAGCCTCACTGAGCAGAGCAGCTCCAGCTCTGATCCATCTTTCAGTACTTTTTTTTCCCTTTAATACATTTAAATCCAACATCTCCAAATCAGGATTCACTGTGTTGACCTATGCTTCTGGGATAGGTTCAAGACGTATTAAAACAGTACTAGGAACAAAACCCAGTAACCTCCAACTGGCTTCCACTTAGCCTTAAGTACATTTGCAAGACAGATTGTATTATGGCATAGATGCAGCCTGTGTCCCTGTGTTATGGTAAAGGGAAAGCCAGGCACATTGGCATTCCACAGTGAGATGCATCACTGGATGCAGAGATCCAGATCCAAACATCCCTAGAGTCTGGAGCTGTTTGGACACACAGGCTGAGGGTCCAAGCCTGTATCTAAGTACTGGTGGCCAGAAGTTCTACCTCTTCCCTTGGAATCATCCAGCATTGGCCAGAGGTCTGTGCAAGCTGGTGGCCTATTCTATCCCACATTATGTTCTCTAGCAGAATTCAGCTAACTAGGAGAGGCACAGACAGTGCCTACAATTTCTCAGGGTGAAGAAACAGCATGTTACTGGAGAGTCCCAAACCTTTGCTTCCTCAGTCTCTGCAGGTCTGGCACATGGAAAGCCCAGAGGCACTGAAGTATCCCACTCAAGCAGCCAAGTGTTAACAACCTCTCCAAAGTCTAATTTGCCTTTGATATAGACTTAATTGTTTGCGTCACCCACTGGGCTAGGGGGAGGGCTATAAAAGGGGCTGCAGCCATTGTCTGAGGCAGAAGAGAGCCCTGAAACAGCTCCCTCTCCCAGTCTTCCTCATTCAGCACAGGAGTCACAGCCTGTACATCATGCAATTGGTGGCCAGCCTGGTGTCCGTTCTGCTGCTGGTGTGGAGCGTGAGAGCCTCTGCACTGCCCGGAGAAGAGAGACTCGCAATACAGAACACTAGGGTGAGTATAATGCACCCTGTGGAGGACCTGGGTGAGGTGGGAGCACGCAGAAGTAGGCTGGAGCCAGGGGAGGGGTAATAAGGTCAATTAGGCTTTACCTGATGCAAATAACTCTTCCACCCCTCTATATTCCAAGGCACTACAGCTTCATGCACTGCTGAAGCATGGGCTATTACAACAGATTACCAGCCAGTTTATTTAGCAAAAGTACCAGGGCAGATGCCAGGGGGCTGCAAAAGTGAAGTCTAAGCCAAGCAAAAATTAGCAAAAAGAACAGAGCAGAGAGGAGAGGGAAAAGGAGAAAATAGTATCACTGAAAGAGTGCAGCATGAGAGAACAGAGCAGAGTACTAGTGAAGGAGAGAAAAGATACATAATTGGTAAAATGATCAAGGGAGATGGTATTTTAAATAGGACTCCTGGGAAGGACAAATGTTTAAAAGATAGGTTTGGTAGGAAAGTAACAGAGGAATAATAAATGAAGTAATTATATCAGAATAAAATTGCTTTTTCCAGAGTAGTATTCACAAGGGGAGTTATACTGACATAGTTCTGCTAGAATAATTACACTCTGAACCAGCACAGCTCTATGCAGTGGCAGAACTTATTATAGCAATATAATTATCCTACCAACAGGCAAAACTTTAATATTATAATGGCTATAGCACTATAATAACTTTGTTTTGCTGGACTATTTCCCTAAGAGACCAAAGAGGTAGGAAGAAATAGCACAACATAATCACAAGCAAGTGCTCTGTTCTGCTTGCCCTCACCCCGCAGTTCTCTCACCTGCATGTTCCTTGCCATCCCTGAGGTTGCTCTGAGCTGTGGTTAGCCGCCCCGCGCTCTGCCAGTCTGGTTCACAGCTGTCTCCGTGAGGCTGCTGTTATTTCAGTCCTGCAGAGGAGCTACCCAGAGAAGTGATGGATCCCAGTGTTGGTTTCAAAGGCACTAACTTCTCCTTTGTGCGTATCAACATCGTTTTTTCTGTCCTAGCGTTGGCTCCGGCTCATCCATCAGTGTCTTACTGCTTCAGGAGTGGGCTCACATCCCATTAACAACAAAACTGGCTGCGAGAAAGAAACGTACACAGTGTGAGGTGCTAGGGCTAGCATTCTGTTAGAGATCACAGTGTGAGGTGCTAGGGCTAGCATTCTGTTAGAGATCGGGGCTTCTGCAGCTGGCTGGGATTAACCCTTCTGGGGATAACTGTAAACTTTCAGCTGTACATTCTTACAATAACAAATCCAGTATTTAAAAAGTAAACACCTTCTGGTGCAAATGCTAGCTGCTGGGGAAAAAAGAAACAAGTTATAAGGAATAAATTGGTAAATAAGGCTTTGGTAAAAATGAATTCAAGTGTAATGACTCTTAGTCTTCCACACACTGTTGCTTAAAAGATGATGATATAATGATAGTAGATATGATTTTCTTTAGAGAATTCTGCAAACTGAAGAATTGTTAAATACTGATGAACCAATCCCTACAGTTGCCACTGCTGTAGCTCAGACAAATATTTTCAGTATGAAGAATATCAGGATTTTACATATAAACCACCATAAAATGCATAACAATGCAATAGAAAGATCTGCACATTCTGATGCACTGGGGGATGTAGTAGAGCGAATTAAGCAGCAACCCAAAGGTGTACCACAACCCACCCGTGCTAAGATCTCTAGCTGCTGCCAAAGAGCCTTGATCTCTTGCACCTCAGGAACAGCTAGAAGCAGAAAGGATGTTAGCGATGGATTAGTGCAGGGAAGGGCTGCCTAGCTTCACTAACAGCCACAGCTGATCAGGCGTAAGGAATATCCCCTAACAGCAGTCTGAGCTTTGCCTTCCCCACCACTGAGTCTGAAGCTGCTGGCTCTGCGTGGAGCAGGTTATTTCAAAACATAGCACTTACAGCTAGGAAAGAAGCTGATGAGGAAGACATGACCTAGGAGACACATTTAGCTTGGTTCCCCAGTCCCAGTCCATCTCCCAAAGGCTCAAGAAACTTCTGTACTTGCAGCACAGGAGTAGGAATAAGGATGGGCACAAACTGGCTTTTATCTTTTCTTCTGCTAGAAACATAGCATGAAATTTTTCTGTGCCTCAGTTTTTCTTGTGTGGAAGCAGGGTTAGTTCACAGAGCTAAGAAAGTGATTAAAAATATCCATAAACATTCTGTAACGTAAACTCAAAATAATTGCTGCTGCGTGTATTTTCCATGTTTTGAGTTGCTCACCAAGTGGCCCTTAGCGAATGCTGGTGCTGACAGAGCCAGTGGATAGATACAGCAGTCCCAGCAGGAAACACGGCATTTGTGAGAAGTGACATGGAAATGTACTTCCAAGATTCCCATCTGCATGGGAAACACGATCCGCTCCTGTCAAACCATCTATCCCAGCTTGTCCAGTACCAGCTGTCTCCGCTCATGAGTCACAGAGACCAGGAATACTCAGGCAAGAGGTAATTCCTCAGCTTTGCTGGATGTAAAGTTAAGAAAAACAAGGTAACTTACAGTTTGTTTCCCTCAAGCCCCAAACCACAGGCTGTGCTCTTCCCTGTACTGCTACGGCAAAGGGATGGAGCTCTGCCACTCCTCTTTCATTCTGCCCTCCCCTAAGGTCAGGCTATAGAAATACAGGTTCTTGTTCTTGAAATACAAGCTGCCCCTCTCCCCTGATTAAATACTTTGCTCCAGATACTTCGGATGTCTCTCTCCCCACCAACCCAGCCCGCTCTTTTGTTACATTTCATTCTCAGCATTTTACGGCGGGTTGCAGCCTCCAGTATGCTCGATTTAATATCGCTCAGGACTCTGCCTCTTCCCCGACCTCCCCACAGCGGACGCTGGGCAGTCGGAGCAGAGCAGGGAGAGAAGACTAGGAGAGAAGACAGCTTGGCATGTAATGAAATTTAATTAGCGCAGGCACCAAGGGACTTTACGGCCAATTCATGTCTATTTGTTAGCAGTTCTTTTCCAGTTGTAACATGGCACATCCAGCCAGCGGGAGAAGGGAGCAGTGACCCCTGCAGCCACAGATTCCTCGGCTCCCGCACAGCTCTGCCGATGGCAGAAGCGTTGGCTCCGAGGAGAGGGCAGCAGGGAATCAAGAAGGGACCCCAGGGGGGCTGCTCGCACCCTGCAACAGCCCCCTGCCTCGCGGGCCGTGGGGACAGGGCCTCCGTCCGTCAGTCTCCCCTGCTCTCTGCCCGCAGGAACAGAGCACAGTTCGGAAAGACGCCCTCCTGAAGATGCTGGCGGGCCTGCTGGACAGCGCGGACGCGGGGCGCGAGGCGGCCTCCCCGGACCTGGACCAGGAGGGCAAGCTGGAGGAGGAGCGGGCGGTGCTGGGGCGGCTCGCCCAGCTATCGCAGCGGGACCGCAAGGCCCCCTGCAAAAACTTCTTCTGGAAAACCTTCACCTCCTGCTAGTGCTGCCCGGCCTGGCTCCGCCGGGCCGCCCGCCCGCGAACACCCTCCCCTCCCCTCGGCTGCCCCGTCCCCCGAGCTCCCTTCCCTTCCTTCTCCACCCCTGACAATAAAGCATGGCGCCCTGGGGACTCGTCTCTGCCTCTCTGATCCCCGCCGGGCCGGGCGCCGCGCCGGGGAGGACGGTCAGGCCCGCCCGCGCGGGGGCCGTCGGGAGGCGGCGGCCATCTTGCGGGGCGGCCATGGAGGGCGGCGGCCATTTTGGAAAGGGGCCTCGCAGCGGCGAGGGGCTGAGGGGGTGCGGTGGGGTCGTGGCGGGGTCTGAGACGCCGGGAGGAGCCCCGCGCTGGGAGCAGGGGCGCAGACGCCTCTCAAGCTGCTGCAGCTGCCCTCTCGGCCTCTGAGGGACCAGGTGGGTGTGCGTGTCCCCTCTGTGGCAGGGTGGGCGGGTCGGGTGAGGCCCAGGCGGTGGGCGGCAGGGGTTGTTCCCTGTGGGGAGGGCCCTCTGCTAGGCCCCGGTCGGGATAAGGTGCCATGTCACGATCTGGAGAGGATGGTTTGGTCCCGGGCATGGGGGAGAGCAGCTCCCTGTGCTCCTTTCTGCGCTGGCTGTGACTTGGGGGCGGCTGAGTGAAGCACCCAGGCAGTGCTCCGCAGGTGGCGGGGCAGGGGCTGTGGGAGCGGGAGTCATGTCCAGAGCCTGGCTTTCACCCGCTTCTGGTTTGGCAGCAGGTATCTCCAGAGCAGTTTCCCTGGTGCTCTGGGGCTGCACGTGAAACTGATTGAAATAAACAGGCTGTGATCTGGGGGCCAACAGCTCTGCTCTGGTTCTCTCATGGTTTCTTGCTATCTTGTCATCTTGCTTAGGAAAAACAAAAATGAAACACCTGATTTCTCTTACTCGTTTTCTTGGGTGCCGTTTGCTATCTGCAGAGTAGTAGGGCCTGGTTTACTCTGTTTGACTTGCTGAGGAGCTTTTTGAACCTTAGTTTTAGAGCCGACAGGTAGTGTAGAGAAGTGAAAGGTAGACATGTTGGAGTTCAGCACAGGTATTTCTCTCTAGAGACTGCTGAGGCTTTGGTCTTGTATGCTGGCAGGAAAAAAGGTATGAAATTCAGTTGTTCCATTTGCTTTAATTCTTAGTATTAACAATTTGAGGTTCGGAGCTGTATTACGTTGCTGGGAGTGATCACAGAAAATGTCAGCCTTCAGCTGTATGTTACTGAGCCTGTCTCCAAGGCCTGACTGGCCCCTGGTGAGTACTAGAATGTAGTTATTTGTAGTGGCTTGCCTTTGAACCTTTACATTTCATTTTTGGAGGCCAGTGACCATGAGGTCTCTCATCTCAATAGCAGCATTTTGGATTAATCAGCAGCCAGCCTGTGTTCTTACAGCTGAAGTAATGCTTCCAACTCCCCCGCTCTCCCTGAATAATGAGTGATCCAACCACTCTGGCACCTAGACGGGCTGGCTTGCTGCTGCCACTTTGCTCTGTGTCATGCTGCATTTTCACTGCGTCGTTTGCCATAGAAATTTCTGGCTGTGTGTCTCTGGCTTGCAGGAGGAGTTAGAGCCCTGTAGCTTGTTTTATTTTTCACTCCATAATGAAAAATAAGATCCTTGCTGGGGGAACTCAGCGACTCAGTATATGAGTAATGGGATATGGAGCTTTCCAACTGTGTTGTCTGCAGCACCCAGCTAGGACATAGGAGACCTGGTTTTACGCTTCACTTTGCTGCTGGCAGTCACATTTTATCATTACCTCTGTTTCAATACCTCAGTTTGCCTGTCTTTCAAGTGGGGTGATAGCTGTTGTCTCCTTATATAATTTTTTGTAAGATACCTGAGCGACAAGTGCTCTGTAAGAGCTAATTACAGCTGTTATTGTTACTAAGACACGTGTGACAGTATGAGACCAACCAGGATGCAAGTACCTTAGAAGCATTCCTAGAAGAGTTGCCTTATTATCCATCGTTAAATCTTGTCTGTGATACTAATGTTCAAGGCAATGTGTAGTGAAAATGAGAACCCCCACAGCACATAGACAGAGAGACTGCCCCTTACAGAGACTGCCTATTCAGCAAACTGTGTATGCTGTATTATTTAGTGGTTCCTGGAGGAGACAGTAGTCCAGCTACTCTCAAGGTTGGAAGCAAATTTGGAAGTTGAACTCTTCTTTCATCCCTACAGATGGTTCCTGCTAGTGTAGGCTGAGGCACACTGGCTGAGCACCAGGCAGGCAGTCTGCACTGCCAGCGCACGTGCTGTGGATGGCAGCCAACACAGTTGAGGCAGCTTCTTTCATCAGTGCTGAAATCAGTGTTTGAGTTGGATTTGATTTTGCAGTTTCTGTGGTAAGTCAGCATGCTGAGGCTAAAGCAATGTGAGATCCTGCCTAATGACGGCATTTAGTATTAGGGAGTGTAGTATGATAAATCAGATTCAGTGGGAGGGGCTTAACAAAGGGTCATATATAATGTGTCATGTGTGGGCATTTTCTATTTAAATTTTCACAAAAGATTTGTGAGTTTTGTAATGGTATATGTCAAGCAGAAGGGAGGGGAGAGTATGTAATTTCTTTTTTAGATGCAATGGCCAATGCATTTTAAAAACTTGTCACAGCTTAGAATAATTGTGCATGTGTATGAGCAAGTAGGTAATACCTATGAGTTATCTCCAAATATAAAAAAAAATTAAAATGGCGCATTGAAAAGTGAAAAAGATGCCAGAAGGCAAGCTTTTAAAGTCAGCTAGCATACACAGTGCTGACCTCACCTGATTCAATGCATGGTCCAGTGATATTCACTGTAATTTAAAAAAAAAAAAAAAAAGTCGAGCTAGCTCATGCTTATGTATCAAGCTGCAGGCAAGCAAAGAAATTATCATGGGGACAAGCTCAGCTGTGAACCTACAGTGTATTCAGTACCCAGGGATAACTCTGTGTGTGCATATCCTGTCCCATGGTAAATGTGAAGTAGTCCAAGGTAGCTTATTCCTCGATGAAAACAGAGTAAATCCCATTTACTCTGAGATCAAAGCATGTGCATATGTGGACAGATACGACAGAGGAACGAGGAGGTATTAATTTGAAATTTAGTACCCTGCATGGTGACTTGTTTGTACGTGCTTTTAGTAGTGAAGATCTTGTTTTAATACATACTGTCAGGTAAGCTAGCAGGGAATCAGTATTTCACTGCATGCGTTTTCAGCCTCGGACAAAGGAGAGAGTTGCAATCTGACTAGACTTCACAAAGATACTGTCTGTCTGCAGGTAGCTGGCAAATGGAGTTCAATTTAGTGGGAACAGAACAGTACTGCCTGGTCTGGTGCTTGTATGTCTGTCATTCTCAAACAGTGCGTGGCCTGTGAGGCACCCTTAGCATTGATTACAGCTACAGAAAATGAAGGTTAAATGTAGGATTGCAGAGAGAATGAAGTATAAGGTTGCACAGGGTGACTTGTCTTACGTTGGTGTCATATTTGGCTCTGCTCGGAAACACTGAATGTGTGTCTGAAAAGCAGGGAATCTATTTTAAAAAAATACATTTTGAGGTTGATGGCATATAGGCAGTCAGATACCATCTGGGAAAAGAGTAACTGGGTTTGCACTAAAGGGGAATCTTTTCTCCACTGAGTCAAGTGAACTCTACTGTTGCTTTTGGTCATGGATTGATGTAGTGGCTCGCAGAATCTGTTCTGATGGGATGCTTTTGTTTTTGGTGGTTTAGATAGCAACAGACTTGATAACATCCCTGTGACGCAGAAGCACTGCTTTTATTTATCTTTCTTGGCAGTATGGGCTAGGAGATTTGCATTGTGCCTTGGGCTTGTTAGTGGGAGATACTGATCCAGGAGACATTGCTCTGTGTCTTGTTCTAACCATAATGCTGTGTGTACCCCTGCCCGTGGCTCTGCTGAATTTCCTGCCACACTAGGTTTTGTTGAGTGGAAGAATAACACTGGTCAAATAAGGCATTTGTTCACTGTCTGTTTGTTGCTCACTGTAAATTGTTCAGTGACCTTCTTCACTCCAAGCCTCTCTTGTGAAGTGGGCTTTGAAGATTTAACTTCAGTTACTTCTCTGAGCTCCTATATTCACAAAGCCCTCAGCAACAGCAGGCTGTAAATGCATTTTATATTCCATGGAGACTGCTCAGTGAAAGAATCTGTGACCATTCAGAATGTGCAGTAGCTGCATGTAAGGCATGTGCCACATAGGAAATCCTGAGTACAAATGACCTCTCAGTGAATTGGGAGGATCTTACACAGTGGATTTTTCCTTTTGCTGAACCCTGATAGAACTTGCAGAGCTTTCAGAGGAGGGTGCGCGGGAGAAAGAGGGAGTTGCCCGAGCGCTGTGGTTTTTGTAGACTAGGTCAGAAGTACAGGCAGTGTTAATGAGTTGTGCTTTTTGGTGAAACCATAGTGTGAAGGTCTGTATGGTGTAAATGCCTGAGAGATGGGAAATCGGAAAGTGCTCTCTGCTATTTCAACAGGCATTTAAGAGATGTAGCTTTTCTTCAGAGATTCATGAGGAGTTACAGTCAGATTTACCACTAAGGCAGTAGATGATGAAGTGCAGGTAGGTAAAAATCAGTTATCCAGAGACACACAGCAAACTGGGACTTGTCAGCATAGCGGGAACTTTCAGAATGAAGGTTCTGACAGCGTTACTGCAGAAAATCTGTTGTGGTTAAAGTTGCTGTTTATTTCATAATAATCACTGAGCCTTTAAAGCAGGAGTCAAAGGGCCTGTGTCACGTAAGCGAGAGAGGAGCTAATGCAGAACAGCACACTGCTGTTAATCAGCTTGTGTGAATAAGCCCTTTGCAGAAGCCTGGGAATACGAGCAGAGACTCTAGAAGCAGTCAGCCTGTAACCCAGACTGCTGAGGAGCAGCTGTACCCGATGCAAAGGGACATCAGTGTCACTACCTACGCTGAGCCTGTGGGCCGCCTTGTAACAGGCGTGTCTGATCTGCCTGTTCCTCTTTGCTGACTCTGGCACCTTTGGAGCTGACTGAGCTCTCACTCTTAGATTTGTATCTCATTTTGCAGCCTTGGGAGGGAGGTACCAGATGAAAAAAAAGTCAGCGTTTCAGTCCCTTAAGATAGGAGCTTTGGAGAGAACTGTTTGAATCTAGATTCAAACCTTCCAGGATGTGTGCTTCCCGCTTGTTAAAATTCTGTAGGACTCCTAGAAAGTCCCAGAGGAAACATTTGGGAGGTGAAGGAAATCTGAACAATTCAAATCCATGTCTTCCACCTCCCCAGAGAATGTCGTAGTCTTAAGTGGTAAGCTGGCCTGCAGAAGGGTAGTTGTCTAGCAGGACCACAGCACACAAGGGAATAAATAGCTGTGCCAGAGGAGAGAGCATACCATTTCCCTGGGCTTGGGGCATTCCGCTGGGAATGAGGAATTTCTGCTCTAGCAGTACCTTGAGGACCTGAAGGACTCGTGTTTTCAACCAATTAGTGTTTCGTGTATAAAAAAAAAAAATTATAAGCAGTCTTTACAGCTGGGACCGTGTTGAATTTGGCTTGAGGTCAGACCTACTTGCTGTTGTAAGATCGTTTGCTGGTTAGATAAGTCTGCTGTTAGAAGTGTCTTCAATTTCACTGGGCCATGCTTGGCTGGTGTACCTCAGTCTCTTCTTGACAGAGAGGAAGAAGCCATGGATTTATGGCTGTGGAAAGCTGCCCACTCCTGGTTTGTACATTCCAGAAATTGTCCAGGAGACTTTTGGTCCGTTAGATGATGGTTTTAGAGTCCATCATTGTAGACACATTTTAGCTTTGTCACTGTTGCATAGAAGGAAGAGTCTTCAAATCTCATTGATTTCACTGTGACTTTATTTATGTATTTGAACAAGAGTGGATTATCTAGATAGCACTGGGTGTATTGGTCTGCATTAGTTAATGATCCTAGCACAGGCAGCAGCTTAACTAATAGAGAAAGGGAAAGGAGAGTGTTTCTGTGATAGTAGTTTATACAGAGCTTTTAACTCTTCTGGTTGGGACAAGACTCTGTGCAGGGAGTCTCCTGCTCAGAGTGAAACCCAGAAGTCAGGACATGTCTCCATGCAAGCCTTTTTTGCTCTGAGAGTTCTGCCTCTGTCCTTGGCCTTGTGCTGCTAATCTAGTCAGAGGTAAATCGGTCCCTTGGTGAGAGGTGCCCTGCCAGAAGCTTAGGTGCAGGTGTGCAGACAGGGCGCTGCAGCTGCCTAAAAAGCCATGGATTTACACTTCAGGAGCCCAGAACCACAGGGAGCAAACAGCAGTCTTTGTGCTCTAAAATGTTGGCTTGCAAACAATGCTCATCTTCGTCTGTGAACCGATGAATTTACCCACTGCTGGGAGCCGACGAGCTGGAAAGTGCCTGGTGATTGCTCTTCTGAAAAGGATAGCTGAACCCTATTCAGTGCTGGAAGGCAGCTTGTCATGCCATGGGACAGAGTGGGCTGGAAGCAGAATTAACTGAGAAGAAGTGCCACTGATGGCCTTTTGCTCCATTCCAGAGTAAAAATGGGTATGTGTCTATAGGCAAAGCTGTCTAAATAGTGTGTGACTCAGAAGCTGTGTGAGAGGGTACATAAATCCAGTAGAGTGAGGTAAGGCAATGTCTTCCCTCCATTTAACCATTTAGTTACAGGCAGGCTTGCGTTTTGTCAGTCCTCTGATGTTATTACTGTGGCTTGGTATAAAATGTGAAATTACGGAGTGTTATTGCTGCAAGGAGAAAGTGGCTGTGCATGTGTATATGTGGGTATTTTTCTTTTCAGGTAAGTAGTTGCTTCCACTTTCATTTAACTAGCAGTTTTCGTGAAGGAGTCTCTGTGAGATGATCTGCCTTTGCAACATTCTTGTGCTTCAGGCAAGAATGATCATTCCTATTTAACAGGAGGAAAACCAAAGTCCCAGCCAATGTATTGGAGATCCTGCAGGAAGCAAGCAGGAGAGTGGGGACCACAATCCAGGAGGTCTCTTTCGTTTAGCACATGTGGCTGAGTCCAGATTACTGCACCTGGGAAATCTTCATGTGGTTCTGGGTGTCTCCACCTTTGAACAGTCACAGCCCAAGCAATGCGGTAGAAGTAATGTGCCAAGAATTGTCCGTCGTTGTCAGCTCCTCTATCAGTTGCGGGATCTAGGCAGGCGGAGAGACAGGTTAATATGTTTCGTGTTTCTGTAAGCCCTGTTCTGACAGCTGGTCAGTTCTGGCTGCAGGCCTTCGTAGCCTCTGAATGGCAGGCCATAAATCAGAGCTGGCACTTGAAAGAAGAATTGTAATGAAGGCCGAGAGATTCAAGAATTGTTTTCCTGAGTCCCATCCCATTTTCACACTTGCATGTACAGACACTTGCCTTGTCCTTCAGAGACATTTAAGTAGGCTTCACCTCTCTGAGAAGATAGACTGCTTGGTAAATGAGATATCATGAGCAAACACTGCCCTAGCATTGAGGGGATTATTTCCAAATTATTTGAAAAGACTTAGCACGAGGGCAGAAACCGTAAATAACAGGCAGCACTTTGGAAAGTTGGAGACAGCCTCATGAGCCCTTGGGAACTTCCCAGTGCAGAGTACAGACGCAGAATGTAAGGGAACTCCCATCTCCTAGAGCGCGTACTGCAGAGCAAGTGGTTCACCAAGTCAGTCAGTAAAGAGTGCTGTGTGGCTTCCCTCATTGCTGTGGCACTGCAGGCTGCAACCAAGTCATGTCTAATCTGCGTGGAATTGAGTGTGAGATGCCCCACGCTGGCCATAAGAGGTGTGTGAAATGCTGTTTGCAAAACGCTGCTGGGCTGTAGGCTTGCAGTGGCAACTTAGTGCACAGGATGCTTGGCCCCAGGTACAGATGGCTCCCATCTTGCAGTGGATGTTTGCCTATTGCGTATCTTAACTCTGGTGTGTGGTACTACACTGGTGTCATCCAAAAGATGAGCTTTGTTTTCCCACAAATTACGTGGAAGTGTTTGACTCTTCTCTCACGTTTGGACTCTGCTTGTGCCCATTTGTTCTTGGAATACAAATACTATTAACAAGAAGAATAACTTGTAGAATGAGGGGTCCTGCTGGGAGATGACCTTTGATTGCCGTGCCCATTTCACGGTCCCCTCAGTCATGTGTTCTCACGTGTGGCTATCGAGGCTCCTTTTGCTGTGTCTGCACAAGGCTTTCATAATAATAAAATGGTTGCTTAATTAATCATTACTGTCTGTATTGCAAGAGGCAGTACAGTCCCTCAGCTGAGGCTGATTGAACAGCCTGTCAGGCCTTCTTTTAACAGATCTGCCCCCAAAATGCTGCTTCTCATGCTGGAGATCTTTCAGTACGAGTAGAAGAGGTGAGATGGGAGAGGAAGAAAGTGAGAGAACATGCAAGTGACTGTCAAGGCCATCAGCAGAATAGTAGTATTACAGTAGGACACTGGTCTGTAGACTTCTAGATCCAGTTAAACTGAAAGTTTGCGACTTTTAATTCCTCACCTGTCTGGAGATTGCAGTGTATTCGGGGGAATATTACAGTGATAAAAGAATAAAAACCTCACAGTCTTTGGAGACTTTGTTAAATGAAAATACGTTTCAAAGAGAAAAACCATTTGGTCCATCTGTGTCCCATTACTAAGCTGGGGCCGTCATCCATTTTCATTAGACAGGGCCTGAGCATGTGGGTGGGGACGGAGGCCCAGGCAGCTGCCCTGGACACCAGGCTAAAAAGCACCATATGGAAAAGCCTAATGTATGTTAACAGGCATCAGAGACCAAAATTGAAAGAATAATAGCCCATTCACATGCGGTAGCCTCAATGAGACAAACTCTCAGCACCAATCTGTCAGCTGCAATTTTGGGTCATTAGAGTGCTGCTAAGCAGAGGCCAACAGACAAGTTGGAGTAATCTGACTTCAGCAAGAATAATTCTTCCAGCCGTGCTAGCGCCCTGGCTCAGTTTCCTCCTTGCTAACATACATCAAACTAAATACCTTCCTTTCCTCAGAGTTTCTTCCTACCGGGCCTCAGGGGATCCCAGCCAAACATTTAAATTACATGCAATGATCTTCTAATTTGCTGGCTGCTTGGTGGCTCTGTGTTGCTCCTGCCTCTTCAGATGAACACGTGCTACAGCAAGACTGTTACTTTTTGCCGGCTCCACAGAGGTGTACCTGAAGTATTTGCATTTTGACTTCCCAGAATTTCTTATTTTAGTTTTAATCATGTGCTAAGGAGGCTCAGAGCTTGAATGAAACTGTGGAGTCCTGTGCTGTGAGTGCTTTGGCATTCAGGTTGGAATCCGACTTAGATCCAATATGCTTGTACCAAGTTAACTCTCATATAGGCAAATGATTTTGTTTGCCTTTGCAGTGGAGCTGAGCATTGCTGGAGCAAAGTAAGCTCTTGCAACTTTTCATGGCTAGCGGAAATCGCTGGCAGATGTTATGGCTGGGGGAATTCAGGATATACTTTCATAGACTCTGTGGCTAATTTTAAATTAGAGGTCTATAGCATCTGCCAAGTCTCCCTTCGCTTGCCAGCAGGCCCAGTGTCTCCAGCGTGTGTCAATGATTTCTAGTGGACTTTTTCTGCATACAGCTTTGAGACTCAACAAGTGGTGGGCCTGCTGTTAGTAGGTAAAAACAGGTGGCAATATGTCCAGGAGGTGTCAGAAAGTCACATATGTAATCACTTATGCTCAGCAGCCAGGTAACCTCTTAATCCAGGGAGTACTTGAGTACCCACACCTGAGCATTTGTTTTTGTACAGCCAGTAGAGCTCTGCCTATCTCTGAAATGCAGATTTTTCTGAGACAGAATACAGTGCTGTGCTGGCATGAGCTCACTCCTTTGTAATGCTTCTGTTTAATTATGTTTTGTTGAAAACTACGTTTAAAAGCTGTTATTCTCATTTTGCAGATTCCCTCTATTGTTTAAGCTTTACTCATGGCTCCTGCCGAAACTTCAGTGTTCTGGATTTCACTAACCGTATTGAAAAGTGAGGAGAAGGAAAGCCCAGGTAAGTGTCCCACTCATTTAAAAGAAAAAGTTAAATTTCGGTAGGAAACAATAGCAATCTCACCTCAAATCCAAATGTTTGACATTGCCCAAATCAAAAGTGCACAGGAGCAAAGGATGTTTTTTGCTAGTTACCACTTTGTGAAGATTCCTGTGAGAGAAGTAAAAACGCGCAAAGAAGCTGAGGAGTAAAGTGTCCATGCAGCACAGAACTTTTGCCCTGCATTTTGTGTTTTGTTTTGTTTTTTTCCCTAGGGCAAGAAACAAGAGCTTCAGGGTGGAATTCTGGCAAAAATGAGCTTAGATGTAGACTGAAGTGCGCTGTTCAGTTTGAACACTTCCAGTTCTTTTGGGCAGAAACAGGTTTGATAATCCTGCCTCAAAAATATGATAGATAAGGCCAGTCTTTTTAAAGGCAGTGCATCTAGAAGGTACCTAGTACCCAGAAGGTATCCCTAATTTCTTTTCCAGAGAGAGGAGAATGATCAGGGATCACAGACTGCTTTGAACAAGGATTGATTTGAAGTAGTTAGGAAAGGCATACTATTCCATTGAGGTGGTAAGCAGAAGTTTAGCACAGCTGGTTGCTTGGTAGTTTTGTTTTTTTCTTGGAGTGCTACAGGCATTTTAATACATGGGTTCTGATTGATGCGACTGTTGGCTCTGACAAGGCCCTCAATCTGTTTTCTCCAAGGCAGCAATGAGATTGTGTGTATTCAGTGAGGGATTTAGCCAGAGGGAAGATTTGTCCATTTCAATGTATCATACTAACTCTTTAATGTCTGAGTAGTAGCGCTTATGTTGGGAGTGCTTTGGGCTGGCTTTGCTGTTTATCTAGATTAGTGGGGTAATAGCCTCTTTGTTAGAAAAAAAATGAGGTTATGGACAATTGCAGAGGAAGAAAAATGGTGGAAAATGTTTTTTTATGTTGAACAGGGGTGAGTACAAAATGCATTTCAATGTATATATGGACAAGGAGCCTGCTGCAAGTGAGTTTAATGAATTTGCCAGTCCTAATGCTGTTGAATCGTATTCTTCAGCACGTTTCTTAGCTTCTCCATCTTCGGAGGGGGAAGGGAGCCTCAAGAATTTACTGTCTTCTTCAGCCTCAGCAAGTTGTACATCTGGGAGGTGAATACAGTTGTTCACAGTGTTAATTATTGCATGTAGAGGAAGAGCAGAAAAGAAAGAAGGAAGAAGTGAAAGGGAGATGGAAATAGAGACAAGCAGCCAAGCTCTGACTTCCAAAGGCAGACCTTGTGTTCTCAGGTGAGAGCAACTTGTCTGCTGTAGTTACGGTATGGAGGATGAAGTCTGGGTTCCTCTTTGAGAAACCAGGGATTCATCCCAAACTTAGTGGTGGTTGCTGTGCTCTTCAAAGTCTGGTTCTGCAGATAGGAAAGGGTTTAAGCTTTGTTTAAGAAAGGATGTAACAGTGGAGAATTATATGGAAACTCCAGCAGGAGAGGGTTATGGTTCTTCTGCCAAGCTTGCTTTCCAGTTCTCCCTTGACAGAGAATGTTTTTTGGAGAGAGGCTACTGCTCAAGTGGATCCACTTGTTGGAGGCTGAGCACTGGAGGGAATGGCACATGCTAATAGCCTTTCCTAAGCTGGCAAGTGACTTTGCAGGCCTTGCAGTCGTTATGGCAGGTGTGTAACCCCAAACTACTCTCTCTAAATGAGATTGTCATTCCTGCATGCTGTTCTGGGAGCTGAAAAGTATCCTAATTACTTCACAGGGCCAAGCTGCTTGCTGAATGAGGCTGCGATAGGTTCAGGGGAGGCTTTTGATTAGCTTCACTCTATTCACAATAGTGAATTCCTGATGGGGTCATCTTTGGTTGTTCTTTGTGTCCTCTAGTACAGAGATTTGTTGTATTTTTCTCGCTTTTCTTTGTTGTCGTCCCCCTGTCGGCCTTCCCTTCTTTGAGACTTCATGTTGAACAAGAGATACATGTTAGACGTGTGTTACTCACCCGCTCCCATTGTTCCTCTTAGCTGTTTGGAGGCAGACTTACCCAAGAAAAGTGTGTTGGCTGTGCCTGTAACATGCATAGCATCTTTGCTTGGAGGGAAGACAGCACTGTATTTCGTAGCTTTGGCTCTAGCTATATCTGAATTGTAACCAAATTCTCTTTCCAGCACAAACAGCTGCTCCAGTGAAGTCAGGGACTTGGAGCCAGCCCAGCAGACATGCTGTAGCTACCAAGGATGTGGGCGGGAGTGAGACGGTAGCTTTGCGAGCTAGTTCAATTTTTGAGAGCCAGGCTAATGGGACCGGGGAGACAGGCAAGCGGAAAAGAGATTCTGACCTACGCAGTTCTTATCCTGCCTTCTCTATGGCAGAGTGGGAGTTTTTTCCAGGAGAACGCAGAGTAACGTGGCCAGCATGCTGTCGTATTCTTTTCCCGAGGGGGTGAGTGTGTGCAGTGCAGGGGTTTGCCCTCACATTTGTATAGTCATGTGTGTAAACACATGCATGTACATCCATGCAGTGGTTGAAATGGGCTGGCATATGTGAAAACTATGTTCTGTTGGATTCTGCAGCTGTGTAGTTGAACAGAAATACAGACATTTACACATTATCATTCCGAGTGTGTATACGTATATAATATATGCATTGTGTGTGCATGGTCTCTAACATATGCACACAGACGGACACGTATGCTCAGAGACATGCGTTTTGCATTCTGAGCTTTGTGATGCTCCTGAAGAGGTCATGTTTCACAGCCTGAGACCAGCCCCACACAGATGACGGTTACCCTTGTTTTTGAGAGCTCTGTTCATGCCAGAGGAGCAAAGCTGTCAACCAGTAACTTTAGCCCAGTATTTTTGTTGATCTTCCTAGACAATGTGAGCTCAGATCCAAGTGCTTTCAGATGAGGATGACACTGTAGAATTGCATTGGCTGTCCTTTGGCAGTCAGTTAGTGCAGGGTAGAGAGGACAAGTCCAGTGATTTTTTTCACTGCTGGAGAAATGTACCTTAGCATTCTGTAGCAGCTGGAGTCTATCTTCACAAACAGAATATAAAACAATGAGGTAGCAATAGACAGCGTGGGAAAGAGGAAAGCAAGCCCTAACTGAAGAAGGTATCTTGCCCCGTTGTATGAGCTTTCTCTGCCTGCTATTTTTGCTCTGGCAAGACTATTTTTTTCCTGTTTCACAGCAGCCAGGCTCTTCCCCCTGCCCCGCTCCATGCTCTGCTTGCTCCGTCTGTGTGCTTGTCTTTTTGATGTCAGTAGTGCTATTTGATTTGTAATGAGGAAACAGAACGCCTTTTGCCATGCTGCATTTGCTCTCTCCAGTCCTCTGAACCCCTCAAAGCGGGAGGATCAGATTCAGCCATGGAACAGCAAGCATCCAACCAATCTCTTAGGGCTCTGCAGAGGCAGCTGGCGTTTGAGAAATAAGGGGCAGCGGGGAGCAATGTCTTCAGGGATCACAGCAAGCCGCTATTACGCTTATTTGTTCTGCTGGTTTGTGACGCGAGGATAGCCACTGCTACGTTAGATGACTGCACTGTCTCATTTTAGAAGCCAGGAAGGCCTGTGCATGCGTTTCTCCATTCATTAACCAGCCTCTTGCTTAGGCAGTACCCTGTTTCGGATCTGGAGGCGCATTCAGACGCTCACTGTGCTGTTTATTACACCTGAAACATCTGGTCCTGACTGTGATCAGTCATTGCAGTACTTTTCATGGAATTGCTGCCAGAATGCAGGAGCTGCCTTTCGAAGGCCCAGAGATGGTTTCCTCCCCCAGCACAAGATGAGTATCTGAGGCGGTGTGTGGTTTTGCATGGCCCATTTCAGAACAGAGCTGTGTGGGACTTTTGATTAAGTGGATATGGAACTGTATCAACTTCATTTTTATAGGATCTCAGAGTTTGTCACAGCTGAAGCTCTTTTCTGTAGGAACATAGCTTTGACGGAATTTACCTCTTGCTGTTTTACTCGTGTCTGGTTTAGCTGTCTGCACTTGCTGTTGCCACAGGAGGGATTTGAAACCTTTCCTTGACAGACCTCAGTGTTGAGTAGTAAAAGCGTATCTTGAGAGACTGTACAGGGTCTGAGGGAGAGTATGGGCTCATATGAGGTCTCTCCAGTATCTTTGTGTTATTCCATGTTCCTCCATTCCATGGAAGATTTTTTTTTCCCCCAAGTGGAAGTCCTTTCTCTGAACTTTGGCTTTCACACATGGTGGTTCTCTTGAAAATGATGGCTTGCTGTTGTGCTACCTCAGCCTTCAAGCATGGAAGGAGGCAGGGGCACAAGAAGACAGCTGGGCAGACTTCTCAAGGGGCATCTGTCATTTCAGACAACACCCAAGCTTCCTAAAGTGTGTCAGTAACTCAGCAAGTTACAGAGCACTGAAAGCTGCAGTGACATGGATGAAGTCCACTTAGCCTTTAGGCTGGCTTAGTCCTGTGCAGGCAAAAGGGAAATTGTGGGCAAGAGGAGCATCTGTGGGGCCTGAGGTTGGCTATCACAGTGCTCTCAAGATACTGCTGCACCTGGCTAGCTGATGCCCAGTAGCCTTTTGGAGGTGAAAGGTTCCTGGGCTAAGAAACGGGCACAGTGTTTTTGCTGTTGTTCACGTCAGGTGCTAAGGGCTAAAATCACAGCAGTCTCGTCTTTCCATGGACCATGCCAGAGCAAAGCCAGTATGTGCACCAAACATTCAGTTTCTCAGTCTCCAGGATTACGGTTTATGAAGTCATCTTTCTTATTTCAGTGCTAGGTGGCAACCGTCAGCTTCAGGGGCCTCAGCAAATTCTGGAGCGGTGAGAAGCTTTTGAGACCCAAGATCAGAATTGACTCTCCATGCCTCTGCTACTGAACTGAGCAGGAAGCCTGATGTGGGACACTTCTGGAAGTATTTATATCTGTGGGAATCAGGCACCAGCTCAGTTAGGCACAGATTGATTTTCTGCAAAATTTTCCTTCTCTTCCCTCATTTCCTGCCAGTAGTAAAGTTCACAGCTTGCATGTGTTGATAGGATCATTTCAGTAGCTGGTGGGCTGTGGGAAAAACTAGTCCCCTCTGCATTCTAGTCCCTTAACCATGCTTGTAGGTGCTGCTGCTACGCAATTATTACTGCTGCTGGTTTCTGCTTCACTTTTATTAAATGGTGTTTTCTGTTTGCAGTCTGCTAAATGGTTTGTTGGCTTTAGTTTTGTTCATGTAATAACTGTTGCTTTCCTGCCAGCACCAGCTTCACTGCCTGGGGTAATGATTTTTTGGCTATTCAGAAATGAGTATCAGAAGGTGTCCATTTAATTACAGGACATCTCGGTATAAATTTCCTGCATATCCAGTGTGGTAGTCAGTTCCCTACTGCAAATCAGTTTTTATGCTCTCTGTCCATTTTTGTCAGGGAAAAGGTAGGACCTAGGTTCAGCATTAACATACCTGACTTTTCACAGTCTGTAAATCTAGGCCTGTCTCCGTGTGCACTACAATAGGAGTTTTGTGGGAAACCTAAATGCTGATGTGGAAAAAAGCAGTCTGCAAGCATTGGAATTTATGAAACTGTATGTCCTATGGCGTTGACTCTCCCAGTTTAATTCCCTGGGATCTTATAGCAGTGTGAAATCCCTGTGTGGATCCATGAATGTTTAAAAGAAATTTGAGTTAATTTTCGATTTTTTTTCCTCAGAGAATCCCTGGTAATAGGAATTCATTTTTATATCCATCAGCCTGTCTCCATTGCACTGGTATCCTTGGAACTGCTTGTCTTCTGCCAGATTTGGTTGAAATTGACTGCTGGGCTTTTAAAGATCGTAAGCTAGGTTACATGGGCACATGTGAGCACAGAGGACTTTTGTGTTGTGTCTGTAGCAATCCAGATGCAGAAGACATAATTTATTAAGTATGCTTTTTTATATTATGGGTCTTCCAGGGAGCAGGTTTTGGTCAACACAAGCTTGCACTGGATTAAAATGTGCAGCTGAGAACTGGAAGACTTCCACATCTCTCAAATGTGTGCCTCTGTGTGTGCTGTACTGTTCTGTCACCTGAGCGTTCCTGTCCTATTACACAGAACCATCTAACCAGACTCACTCACTATTCTGAAATCTTGTAATGTGCCCCATGATTTTGTTTTCAACACCTTCCTGCTCTGACAACGGAAGGAACCGTACTTCCAGTAACATGCTGTTTGCGTTAATAGTAGTTGTAGATCAGTTGGTTGGAGGGAAAGAGCATTGTCCAGCTTCCCTCACTCCCCCGTGCAGACACTGTCTGGAGCCACCCTGTGCCTCCTCCCACTGCCTGCCTTCCCACAGAGCTGCGATACTACGGCTCCCTCCAAGAGCCTGCAGCATTCCTAATCCATCCACTCCATCTCTCTGTGCCTCTCCCTGTCACTGACTGAGGTCTCATGCACTGAACACAAGCCTGGTTTTTAGTGATTGCTGTTCCCAGAACTCAGCAGGCTGAAGGGGGTGGGAGGGAGATAAACATCAGAGTTCAACATCCAGACAAACACAGCAGAGCACACACAATAAATAAATCCGCTTCCAAATGCAAATACATCAGAAGCGATTCCTTCCCCAGGGCTCGGAGCAGGCTCAGACAGGAGAGCAACATGATGAGGTGAGTGCAGTTGCAGGGACCTCCCCAGCTCCTCTGTCCACTTGGCTTTGTGCAGGCCTTAGAAGGCAGGAGTGTGATTCTCATCTTTTTTAGCTGTTACCACAGTATGACTCCACTGATACCTCCTGATTTCTTCCACTGTCAAGTGAGAAGGGTGTTGGGCATGAAGATTTCAGCTAGCACTGATACACCCGATTTGGTATCGAGGCTGGCAACTTGGATGTGTGGCTTTTGGGTTGTGATCTGAGTTGATGCTCACTCTTTCTCTGTTAATCTCTGTTCCTTTGACACAGGCTGTTTGTCTTGCTAGCTGTGCTTTACAGTGGAGTAAGCAGCAGCATTGTGCTGCAGAAAATGTATGGAAGGATCACGTCCCCCAGCTTCCCAAATGTCTACCCAAATCACAAGGAGAGAATCTGGAATATTACTGTTCCCAAGGGATATTCTGTCCGCATCTACTTCACCCATTTCAACCTGGAGCTGTCCTACCTGTGTGAATATGATTATGTGAAGGTATGTGTAGGGCAGGGTGACGTGTAGCAGGCTAAGTTGTTAAAAACTGTGTATGTGTGATCCTGGACACATGCAGGATCAACATAACTGATGTAAGCCTTTGATTCCAATCTGCTAGTAAAGTTCAGGCTCAGCTGATTCCTGAATGATGTGTTTATTGAGGCCCATGGGACCAGGAAGTAGAACTGAATGTCGTGTTGGAACATCTGAAAGTTGAGTTGTTTGTGCTCAGAAGATTCTGGTGTTCCCCTCTCATGAAGCAAAAGGTTTGAAATTTTGCCCAAAACAACATTTGAGGTTCATTTTGCTGAAGTTACAGTGTGTGTTTTAAATTAACAAGTAGTGCTTTAGACAGAGTATTAATGGGAGACCGTAAAAGTCTAAATGATAGTCTAAACAAGATACTGTCAGGTCGTCTAAACGTGCACTTGCTATCACGTGTTTGCTAGCTAATGTGAGAAACAACCTCAGGAAAAGAAACAAAGATGCTGTCTTCGGGCAGTGTTTGGGTGATCAGCTCTATCCCTGAAAGGTTTGTACTTGATGTTCTAGCATGTGCTTTAGTCTGGGCAGCCCTGTCGCTGATCTGGGGCCATGCTACCTCTGCACTCGTTTTGTTGTTTGCGTGGGCCTGACACACATTAAAGAAGGAGCTGTATACACAGGAAGTTTGCAAAACCAGTGCAGTCAGCAGTACTTTTGAATCGAATGGAACCAAATCAGGCAGCCTTGTTCTCGTTTAGGAAGATCCTATTTCCATGGTTTTATATGACAAGTTTCTCCCATTCCCCAAATCCTTGTTGTTCTTTCTGTAATTTTCTTTGGGCAGGACAGAGTACTTGTTTCTGATAGGCCTGTAGTACACAGTTCTATCACTACCATGCACAACATGAACCCTAGGTATCAGAACATTTCTCCTGTATTAAAAACACAAGAGAAATGAAGAGCTGGAACTGTAATAAGTGAATCATAGAGCAAGTGAGTCACTAGTTTAAAGAGACCTTTTACTATACATTTGAATTTGTCAGCATGTGAAACTTTTTTACCCCAGTTGTCTCTGGCTTTACCAAGATCTGATTGTCACTGAGAGTGCCAAGTTAACAGGCATTATAAACAAAGTATGATGCTGATAGACCAGGCTGGCATCACAGCTTCACGTGGGCCTCTGAAAGGAAAAAGAGAAGCCAAATTATGGGCTTTAGTCACACAGAATAGGGGAATTTTTCTCTTACCTGTCCCTGTGTCTGGATTGACCTCCGGAAGCATTTTGAGAGCGTCCAGGCCTCCTTTCGCACACCATTAAACACATGCATTCCAAGCCATGGCAGCAGGTTGGAGAGAGCAAAGCTCCGTGCTCATTTGGTTGATGTGTCTGCTCATTTTGCAGCTGAGCTCTGGTGGGAGGATCTTGGCTACACTGTGTGGAAAGGATAGTACAGACACTGAGGAGGCTCCGGGCAACAAGACATATGTCTCCACTGACAACAACCTCATGGTACTGTTCCGATCTGACTACTCCAATGAGAAGCCATTCACAGGCTTTGAGGCCTTTTATGCTGCTGAAGGTAAGAGACCAGCCCCTCTTGCAGGTGGAAGAGACACAGCTGTGGTGGGGTTGGTGCTTCCCTGTGCTCTCACAGACTGTAGCTGCTGGTGGGAGGTGGGAGGTGGCCATCTTATCGTACGGAGGCAGATGCAAAAGGACACAGCAACCAAAGGCAAACTAGTCAAGTTCACGAAACAGAGTGGCTCAGACTAAGACAGAGTGGTGTTGGAGGGTGTTGGTTGCCTAATTCTGTGCTTCACCCGTTAGATATCAATGAGTGCAAGCAGCTGTTTGATGGTGAACCCCTCTGCAATCATCACTGTCACAACTACGTGGGGGGCTACTACTGCAGCTGTCGGATTGGCTACACACTGCATGAGAACAAGAGGACGTGCACAGGTGAGCTCATGCTAGACCAGGAGATACTTCCCTACCTACAACATCCACTTAAATCCAGCCCTGACAGTAGCATCAAGATGAAAGCTGTGCTTTGTTGTTGTTGTTTTCAGTATTCCCTATGTGCCTGGTGCAGCTGGAAGAAGGTACGGGGGGTTAGTCAGGGCTGTGAACAGAGGCCCTGGTTTGCAGCGTGGCTGTGGGCTACTTGCTGCCATTAGGGGCAGCAATATTGTGTTGCAGTTAAATGGTGTGCTGGCAGTTGGATTTGGTTACTCCTTAGGCAGCATCCACCTGTGTTCAGCTTTAGACAGATTGAATGGAGAAGCAGGAAACTTGTCTTACACTTTCTATCACAGATGATTCCAGTCTTCATGGTTGCCAGTGCAGCCAGCCTCGCAAAACTGCGTGTGTCTTGTTCCCTGGGTACTGAGATACTGAGTATTCTGGACCTGAGTTAGTAGGTGTGTTGGAAAAACCAATCAAGTTGCAAAGTCTAATGGAGAAATAGTTTGCTACTCTCCCTGGAAGGACACAGGCTAAGAAGCAGCACTGTCCACGTATCACTGACAGCAGATACAATGGTCCACCCATTAAATGGGAGACAAGGCCAGGCATGGATCTCTTGTTCAGAAGGGCATACACCATGAGGTTTACCTAGCTGTCTTCTGCCTGGCTCTGCTTCTCAGTTCCCAACTAGAGAAAGCTCACGTGTCATCAGGCAGCGAAGTGTCTGTCTGAATCAGCACCGTGATCGGCACCTCAGGATTCACCTTGCAGTGAAACATGTGCCTACACGTGGTGTCAGATTCATCCTTTGTGGGTGCAGCTTTGCCCACCTGGAGCTGAGTCCTGTCTGGAAAGAACCAGTACACATACTGCTCGCTAAATATTGTCATAGGTGAGAAGATAGTTTCTTGGAGCTCCGCCGTGCTGAAATGCGGGTTTGGATTTAACTTCCAGTGCTTAAGGCCGCCTTGGCACTTAGCTTCAGAGCTCCAGTCTATTACAGACCCTCTCCAGCCATGGCTCGCTGAGTCTGATTTAGCATTCAGACTCCTCTGATCTCCAGTGTATTGGAACAGACCTATGCATTCAACCTCCCCTTCCTAAAGTGATGGCTTTTAGCACAAGTATATGGATTTACTTACGCTATAAAGCGTGTGCCTGATCTTAATGTGAAGGTGCAAAATGAATAGCTGTGAACTGGCAGACTAGTGGCTTTGCATTGACCCTGCGTGTGTGCATACAGAACGCTAGCAGTGGGAGCTTGTCAGCAATATTGAAGGGCTGGGCTACCCCGAGGGGTGGAGACGTGTGCGTTGGGAATTACTGTGCTGCAGGTGATGTGCTGGAACCTGTTCACATTTCAGAGGCCTTTAGATGCAAGCACTGAAGCCGCTCCAGTCACTGGTCTGGGATGCAAAGCAAAGGTCTCTCTGGATTGCCTTCATGAGATGAGGGCAAAAGCTGCCCCTCTGATTTCTGGGCCCCCGTTGAGCAGGCTGATACTGACAGGCTCTTTTTTTTTTCTCCTTTGTTTTCCAGTGTGAGATAATTAAGCTTCTCCTCGCTTAGGCAGAGATGGAGACAGATGTGCTGGGAAGAGCTGGTTTGCCCCCTCTCCTGACCTGCCTGTTGCAGTCTGCCCAAGGGCTGCAGGCTGCTCTTGCTCAGTGATTTGTATGTCTTGGTTCCTTGCCTTTCAGACCTGCCTCCTGCAGACAATAAAGAGGCTGTTCCTTGTTGAAAGCTGGTGGCAGCCTCTGGGGCATTAATTTTCTTGCATTTCTCATGCGTCACTAGGGAAAGAAGGTAGATGAGGCAGGAGCTGGTGAGAGAAGAGGCATTGTGAAAGGCCCCTGAGCATCACAGCTGCCTGAAGACTCTTGAATATCTTGTCCAGCTCTTGTTGCTTGACCTGCCATAGTTCTTAAACTGGAGCAGGACCAGCACCACACATTTGTTCCCTAACGTTCCTTTTAGATAGGCTCTTGTCTGCACCCAAACTTGTAGTTTGAAACTATTTGTACTCAAGAGCCCATTCACTCTTTGGAAAGGTTTGAATTTATTTTTTTTTTAAATCCAAATTTTGTGACTCTGGCCATGTCTGCCATTAGCCTTATGGCTAAAATGTGTTCTGGTGAGCAAAGCCGCAGAGTTCCAAAAGTTTGGTAAAGTAATATGGACGTCACCAGGGCAGCTTGGGTGTCTTGCCTTCACACAAGGGAAGGCAGCACTGCCCTCCCCACAACAGATGCAACACAAGGAATGCTGTTCTTCAGCACAGTTGCTTGTGGTGTTGATTGATACTGTCTCAGTCCCTCGCAGAGCCTTTCACTACTCCACATTAATATCCATTTATTGTCCTTTTGGACTGTACCCTCTGTGGGCAGGGACCATCTTCTTGAAACATGTTGAGAAATGCTGTGCTCCATACTTGTCGGTGACTAGAGCTCCCCAACTCTGTGGAGGAGACATGATGATTATTACAAGAGGTTAACAAGTCAGAGCTGAGCAGCTGTAGGTGAACTGCTGAAGATAACACAAGGCTTTATTTAAAAAACTCAAGGGATGAAGGAGCATTAGTCGATCAGCTTTTCCTTATTTCTGAAGTTTTGCAGGAGTTGCTTTTAATTGTGGTTTATGAGGCTCAGTTTCTCAACCTCATCTCCACTCTTCAGTGCCTGGAGTAAATGGGGGAGGAACCCTTTTGCAAGTGAGCATGGGAGGAGCAGAGAGGCTTGTAGATGGGACACTTGACTCATTGCAGGTCACTACATTTGCAGATTTCTGCATTATCTTGGGCAAGTTGCTTGATACCAGCTTTGAACATGATCTGCAAAATGAGAGGTAGCATCACTGGCTTGATGTACTGGGAAGGTGCTTAGTAAGTGTCGTAGAAGGCAGGTGCTGCAGAGAGCTGATCTGGGGGTAGAGTGGCTGTGCAAGCAGTTACCAAGGCTTACTTCTGCTGTGTTTAATCTTGTTCGGAAGCTCTGTCATGGTCACAGTGAATTGTGATCAAAGCAGCTTGAAAGTTTGTCATGGCTCAGGGATACAATTTATGACCCACCTTCCGTTGGAGACCTAATGAGCCAATGACAATGGATTTGCAAGTTTTGAGGGGGTCATTTTTCAGAATTCAAGCCTCTGGCAAACAGCTCACTGTGATTCAAATAAAAATATGACCTCAGCATAATTGAGCACTCTCTGGACAGCTCTAAAGCTTGGACTGGGAAGTCAAGGGACAGCATTTCTGCTGGCAGATATTAAAAAATTATTTGATCCTTTTTGTGCTGGCTAGTTTATATCTTTCTTGCTTGCAGACTGATGGAAAAAAATACTGCCCTGACAAAGGGAACTCCCAGTGGCCACATCCAGGAGATATTAGGGGAAATGTAAGGTCCAGTCTAAGCCTTTTCATCTTCAAGCTGCAAATTCCCTTGGACTGGCAGAGTATCTTCTGTTGGGTCAGCTAGTTTTGGCTGCTCGTGTGAGCACAAGTCAGAAGACTTTATTGGTGGTGACTCACATTTTTCCAAACTGTGTTATGAAAATCTCACATAAAAATTAGGAACCTGAATTTAAAGGCGACAGATGTAATGAAGCATGAAGAACTATTAGTTTCTTTCTCCTTCTTTAGTCCTTCAAAACAAGGTGGAGGCCAGTTTTCTAAATTACCGGAGTATTAACAGGCTAAGAACAATTATCATTGTTCTCATTTGTACTGTAACAGCATGTGGGGATCCCAGCTCTGTGCAGAGGCGTGGTGCCATTTTTTGCTGCATGAACAGAGAGCAGTCGTGCCCTGAAGAGCCTCTCAATCAGCACTTGGGCAGCTCAGAGCAGTTCTGGAATATGCACCATTAGAATGGATCTGGGCTAAGGATCCCCCAAGCCTGATCTCCTGCTTTTGATACTGGCTGGCATCTTATGCTTCAGTGGAAGATATAGTTCTGTAAGTGATTTTTAAAGTATACTTCCGTACAGAAACGTAATCCTGTGCAATACATCCTGTGTTGTCTGTATGCTACTTAGCTTAAGGTGAACTTAACAGCACTACCGTATAAAAGTTTGTCTTAAATTTCATGTGACAGCATGTTGCACAGATTAATTATATGCTATTTCTTAATCCTGTTTATGTATCAGATATATGGTTTTTGGCCTTTAATTTCATCACGTGCCCCTTTGCCCTTTTATTACTAGAGAAAGTAAACAGCCTTGAGAAACTATAGTGTTTGGTTGTTTGCAGTGTTGTTCTGTCTCTATGTGTGTATATATGTGAGTGTGTGTTAACTGCACAGTGGTCTTTTCTCCGCCATTTCTCTCTTACTTGCTTTTATGCTGAGCTTTAGTCTAATAACATTCCTTTAAACGTACTTCAGGGGAGGAAGATGACATGATGATTACAGTAAATAGAAGCCAAGGTGTTGCTGCCTTTTAGCTCTGAGGTTCTTGTAAGAGAGAATTTCACCTTACCAACCTGAATATCCCATCTTTACACAGTAGATCCCATGCCCGGGGAAGAATGGTTTTGTAGGTAATACGAAAGGATTCTGATGCAGAACTAGCAGAAGATTTGAGATTCTAGCTTCCTAATGATTTCAGTAGGGAGTTACGGGTGTAAAGATAGTACTCATTACATTGTGGCTTGTGTGCTTACGGTAAGACTTCACACTGAGTCTTTTTTCACACCCAAGGATTTCATATTTTCATTCCTATTTCTTCCTGTAATTGCCTCCATACTACTCCTGTAGGGGCTGTAGAGCTGGGACAGATATTCGCAGCATGAGGAAATTTCAGGTTTTAAGAGAAGCAGATTTTTTTTCACTTATGTGGCTGTGAGCAGTATACTGCTAAAGCTACATATCAAGTAGGTTTTGGGGTGTTTCTTAACCTGGGCTTGCAGCAAGTGGGAGGAAGTGTTGTAGTAGGACCTTAAAGCCTGGGGAAAGGCAGTGAACTCTCTATCACTGGCAGTATTGTAGGCAACACCTGCAGCAGCTCAGGAGAGTGTGCTAGAAAACATTCTTTATTCTTAACACAGCCATCAAATGCTTCTGTAGTTTGAGGCACAGTTGGTGGAATGACAGAAACATGCATCTAGCTGGGAAGAATGAGGTAATAACAATTAAGAAAAAAAAAAAACACTTTCTGGTAATCCTCTACAAGTATAGCACGAAAGGAAAAGATATAATTCCCATTGTAGCTCAGCTGATTTCTGCTGGTGCAAAGCAGTGTGCTGTTAGGCTAGATTCAGAGGCAGCCAGAATCGCCAGGTGAATTAGTCAAGCTTTCTCTGCTTTTTTGGACCAAGAGAGCCATTTCAAACAGGATTTAAAAATGAGGAGAGTGCACAGTTTTAGCAGAATAGGCATTTCTAGATACTTATTAACTGTTTTACTCTGTATATTTGTCAGCTGTCTTTGAAAACCTAGGACAGTGAATTCAGAGTAGAGCACACAGATGCTCCGTCGCTGTGGTGATGGATAGGTTTATGTCAAATAAAAGCAGCTGCTCGTAACTTGCTGGGAAGATGGACAGAGAAAGATTGTTCTGAAATTACAGCTTGTGCTAAAAGAAGCACTTTAGTGTTTGTGATGTTTGCATCATTACTTGTGGTGATGGTTGTGTGCATCATTACTTGTGGTGGTGTAGTTGTGCTAAGAGCCACACACACATAAAATAAAAAGATTATCCTTTTACCCATTCCTGCTTTCCTTTCCAGGTGAATGCTTGTATCCAGATACTTCCTGTAGCAGCAAGTAGGGCTATTGTATAGGTAGGGGGTGGAAGCAGGTTTCATTTTCTGAAGTGAAAGGAGCTTAGAATCTTGGCTAACTAAATCCGTGGTTAGTTAAGGGAGGATAATGTTCATTTTCTCATTCACAGCTTGGTCCCCTTCCATTAAAATGACAACCTTAAACTGTGTAGTCTATTTTAGGTGATAATCTGTAATTAATGACTGGATAATGGAATTTTTGTTGGTGGAGTTTAGCATGGTGTGTTTGAGGATACAATTCAGAGTCAAACAATTTCCCCCTTATAATTAATTCAGTGTCACAGTGGTGCAAAAATAGGCCGGTGTTATCAGCCAGTCCAGCATTCCTCATCAATTAAAGGATTGCTCATACAGCTTTTGCAGCACATCATAAAGCCTTTGTTCCCAGCTGATCAAAGCACCACTTCACAGTGATCAGATGCTGTCAACAGGCAGAAATCCTCGGGGCACTTGTGGCTGTTCCTTCTTGCTTCTCTTCAGCAGGGGGCATTTGTGGCTCCAATTGTGTCGGCAAGAGGCACAGCTGGTTTTGCTCAGAGAATACAATTACATTCTAAATGTCTGGCAACAAAAGCATTAAAAAGAGAGAGCTGCATTCAGAGTCTTCTGGAATTGAGGAGCTGATAGCTATCCTACCACTGCACACTCCGGTGCAGCAGACAAGCTGTAAATTTAACACCTTGGAATGTTTCTGATGAGCTTCCAGCCCTTACTTCTGACCTCCAGCCCTGTGGGAGTGGTGCATACCCAGTGTCCTTCCCTGCACCACTGCTGAGGTAGGAGTGCTGGATAATGCTCGTGCCCTGGTCCTACAGCGACAGAGAGAGAGGGCAGTGTTCTCATCTGACAAATGCCCACTGGTGAAATGTGTGAGACTAGCTGCATTTCATAGGCAGGTAGGTACGTGGCTCTGAAGCTTTCTCGAAGGGATATAGCGTAGAAAAAGATCCACTGCCTTTACCCACTGTGGCTGAACTGAGTTAATACAACTATGATCATCACTTGCTGTGTGTTCGTTTTTTTCCTAGCCCACTGTCATAGTCAAGTTTTTACTGAAAGAATTGGAGGAATCACCAGCCCTGACTATCCAGCACCTTATCCCCACTCAGCTCTGGCAGCTGCGGTATCCAGGGAGAAGACAGCTTCCCGATCACGCTGGAACTCGTGGAGACCTTTTGCGTGGAGACACACCCAGGAGCGTTGTGCCCCTGTGAGGTCCTTCAGGTAAGGTGAGGTTTATTGCATTTCATCGCAGCTTTTGTGAGGCAGGCCCAGTTCTTTTACTGCGTCTTCTTCAGCCTGTGTTTCGCCATGTTAATTGTTGTCTCCCTGTGTCTCTCCTCATTCATTTCTTCTTCTCCTTCCTTCAGTTTCCTTGCTTTTTTTTTTTTTTCTTTCAACACCTTCCTCTTTTGGGAGATTCACCAAAACCAAACCCAGGCACACACAGGTTGTGTCTTGATAAATTTCATCACAACCTCTGCCCTTATCACAGGTCAGTGATGTCAAGGGATTCAGTTCAGTCTTTTGCATTGTTTGCTTATCTCTAAAATGGAGCCAGTGGCTTCCCAGTCATTCCGTAGCACTTGGGATGCTTGGAGGAAAGGCGCTCTGTGAGTTACCAGAGTGACACCCATCACTCTAACCACATGCCTGGTTTTTTAAGCTTTGCGGAAAGGACCATTCAAGTTCGGGGAGCAATTGTACTAAAATGAGTAAACCTCATGGGGAGAGGAGTAAAGGCAGTTGATTTGCCTTCTTTCATCCATTTCATGTTAAAACACCCAAAAAGGTGGGTAGCCAATTCTATGGAAAGACTTTGCCTGCAAAAATTGCCTGCTGATGTTGAGAATACTACTTTCATAACTGATGTCTCAGGAGCAGACACTGGGTGGAAGATGAAATACACGGTAGCCGGTGGGTGGGAGACCTCTGTTCAGTTCTCAAGTCCTGACTATTCCCAGAACTTCATTCTGGAAAGGCCTGAAGAGCGGCCAGACAGTGGTGCTTTGAAACGGTGGTTTCATGCTGCGTGTTCCGTAGCATGCCTGTTAAACAGTGCCGCTGCTAAGGACTTCGCTTCTGAAGTAAAGTTTTAAGAGAACTCCAGAATTCCATCTGATCTTACAGTTCAGCTGGGTCCAGGAATAGGATTTTGTTTTAGGGAACAATTTTCCTAACTTGTCAGGAGTTACGAGGTACGTGTTTAGGCAACAGAGGTGCTGGGCGAGTCCTGTCAGTGTAGCCTGGCTCGGTGCAGGTCGCTGCACACCTTTGGTGTGAGAGCATCACGTCAGGTCACCACAGTTTTCCCTTTTGTTCTCAGCAGTTGTAGACCTGTGTCCATGCGAGTGAAACAATGGAGGGGAAGGACAGAGAAAAGCTGTTTTTTTTCCCCTAAGAACCTTTAGCGTTAAGTAACAAATTTGCTCTGAAGGGGATTATTGTGTTTTCTGATCCTCTGCAGGTTTGCCATGTCCCAGTCCTGAAGCACCACCGCATGGTCACATCGCACCAGTGCAAGCGCGGTACTTGCTGGGTGACCACTGTGCTCTCTCTGTGACATCAGATACGTGCTGCTTCGCGTAGGTGAACCATGGCGCTGTCAGCCCCAACTTCTCAGGGATTAAACGTGTGGGTGCCTTTTCTCATTAACAATTTCTGTTGCTCACATTCTATAATTACGAGGTGTGCTCAGTACACTGAATTTGTTAACTGTCCTTGCTTTGATACCCTCCCCAAAGAATTACGTTTCTGTCTGCGCCTGCACGTATGTGTGCCCATGCTGATGCTCTGTGAGCACTACTGCTTGGAGAGTTGCTTGTAATTATGTTGGAAGAAAAGAATGATTTTACAAAAGACTTCACAAGATCAGTGTAGCGAGAATTTTTAATATTCTTTCATTTGTTACTGCAGTTCTCCAGGGAAGTTAAAACTGGAATACTTGGTCAATCCTTGCGAACGCCGCATTTCAGACTTGGTTCTTAGTAACATCCTGCTTCCCAGCAGGCAGTTTCGGAAGATTCTCTAGTCTGTGTATGCAAAATTTTAAAATCACAGTTAGGTGCCTGTGCTTTAGGAAGGCACAGGCTGACCTCAACAGTGATTTTACAGTCTGTCTGATTTGATAGTTGCACACGTTCACTGTTTATGTAGAAACCCAGGATGACTGAACTGGTGTGAGGGTTAGTGCTGAACTGCAAACAGTAGGAAGGCTGGGTGCGTATGGAAATAGAGAAATGAAGGCTGCATGCCGTGTTGTCCTGGAGGTGCCCTGACCAGCACTGCGTGCTGTCGCTGCTGGGGACATGGCAGGTGGAAGTGGTGCAGCTGCTACACGACTGCAGATGAGCCTCCAGGCTCCCGAAGGGGTAGGGCTCTCAGCCATCCACGGTGGCCTTGGCTAGCACCCACATCTAGATATGTATGGTGATGGTATAAGAATTATTTACATTTGCACACTCTGAGAGTAATGCAGCAAAAGCAGCAGGTTTAGTAAAGACATTTTAAGCAAATAAAAATCTGGCTATGTTTTTCCTGTATGAATGAACAAATAAATATGAAACTGATGTTGTTTTCCTGTAATTAACTGTTTGATGTGAAGTCAATTTCACCTTTTATTTCTATTCATGCTTCTCAGAGAATGAAAATGTTGTGAAGTCTTTTGTAGCGGAATGTCAAAAGGATGCTTTTTTTGGAACAAACCAACGGCAAAGTGCATCAGTAAGTCAGTGCTAATACTTGCAAATTGGAAAATTGCTATGTAAATATTTATGTGTAAAGCATTGGTTTTGTAAAGACAATGGTAGAAGTTGCAGTATGAGAAACTTTTTCTTCTGCTTGGTAATGAGTGTTTATTGTCAAAGTGCATTTTGTATTTGTAAGTTGGAAGATGTTTCAATTTCTGCCTTTTAAAATCTCTAAAAAGCACTGATGGTTATTTAATTAAAAAAAAAAAAAGTATGCTAGTGTCCTTTGAAGTAGTGTACAGTCTCCCAACAGTTTTATGTAGCTAGCAAAAGCAGCAGCATCATGGGAGAAAAATGCAGTACCTGTACTCTTAGGGTACTGATGCAATTTATCCCTAATCAGTCTATGTTCATTAGTGTACGTATCGGTTTCCTGCAGACGTGGTGTGCAGCACGAGTCTTGCCCAGTCACAGCTTAATCTAGTGGGTGGGAGTGCAGGTTTTCTGAGGAGGCCACAGAATCTGCTAAACTCTTGCCGGCTCGCTCTGCTCGGCCGTGGTGTTACTAATGTCTGCCTGCCCCGCTGCGAGCACAGAGCCTGCGCCAGTATTTCTGTTTCTGTTACCTCAAGTGAAGGGGCCTTGTACCATTCCCTTAAGACCACAGTTGAATCCTGCTTGAGAGGGTTGACTTTTTCAGCGCACAAGCTTTTCTTTTTCTTAAATACAGTTGTGAACTGCTTTTGCCGCTGACTGTGGTCGGCCTGCAGACGTGGGCAGCGGTGCTGTTACGTATGTTACGGGGCCCGAGAAGACCACCTACAGTGCTGAAACTCAGCACCAGTGTGAAGCCTGCTTTGCACCGTGAAGGCTGATGGTAACGGTGGTTCCTAAGCATCAGGTTAAGAGTGGTTCGTGGTTCTGATGGTGTGCAGAGTGAGTACTGCTGACTTACACAGACGTGCCTGTAAAGATCAGCAGGACCTTTCTGAAACACAGTACAAAGGCTGGTAACTTTGGGAAGTAGTATTTGCATTTTTAAGGACATGCAGCTAAGCATACTGAACGGTACCCCAGGTAGGCTTAATTCAGACACGGTTGGGAGCTTAACGCGTTTTTATCATTCGCCAATTAGTGGTGGTTAATAATATTGGATCCTGTGAATAGCCGGGGGGGGGGGGGA
>Ga0065711_1001645_pt1 | contig 41202 bp, 23 predicted proteins | sample Hoacrofraction12_FD_59098 | JGI IMG/M metagenome (GOLD analysis project Ga0065711, IMG submission 59098) | Hoatzin crop microbial communities from Cojedes, Venezuela - Epithelial fraction 12 v2 (version 2) | ecosystem: Host-associated > Birds > Digestive system > Esophagus > Crop | place...
CGCAAACTCAGTTCTAAGATTACGTATACCGTGTCCTTCCAGGTTGTTTTGCTCTGGTCTTGTTGCCCTCTTGGTGCCTCTTTATCTCTGTAGCTTGGTACATCTGCCCTCCCAAGCCTGAGCTGGGGTAGAATTATCTATCTTAGAGCTTTCCTGTCTTCCCAAAACAGCAAGGATCTAGTTTAGTTTAGTTACAATCACTCTGGTAAGTGGAAATTTTACATTTGCGGGTATCAGTCTGAATGCTGAGAGTTGATCCTAAGCTCTCCTCCTAGTTTGCACTGTAAAACATCTCTCCTGTATGGACTGGACTCTAGGTGAATATAGCTGAGAGGAGAAGGTGACCTGTAATACTCACCAGATGGCTTCATCCTACGCTGTATTTTTTAGAGAAGGACTTTCCTGTGCTGCTTTCTTACAAGCTGATCTAATTTAGCTACTCAGAAAACAGCTGTGGTTGTTCTTAAGTACTGTTTACTGATTGAAACCATGTAATATTATTAGAAACATCTATAAGTACTGAAAACATAACAATGCTGAATGATCTAGCATCTTCATGGAACAGCTGGTATGCTGGTACCATTCTCTGAGAGAAGTTTTTCAGCTGTAAACTGTGATTAAAAGAGGGGCAAACATGAGCACAACAGTGGGAACGGTTCCAGGGGCAGCGATAAAGATCTCCTTCCTTGTCTGAAATTGCCCTTTAAGCCCTAGACTCTTAATCAGCAGCAAAAGGAAGCCAAAGCTTCCTTCCCTGACTAGACCTGATTTCAACTAAGATGTGAGAGTGTCTTTCACAAAATACTCCTGTCGCAATCTGTGTAAGAGCTGCTTTAAAAAAAAAAAAAAATAGCTTGGTCTTTTGCTTCCTTCAGTTGTTAGACTAAATAATGAGAGACCAGCACCCTTTCTGATGACCACTTTCATGAATACGAAGCTGCCCGTTTCGCTCAGATAAAGCAGCTTCAGCAGTGTGTGTTCTGCTTTGCCAGATGCTGTTTATTTTCACAAAATCATAGAATGCTTCGGGTTAGAAGGGACCTTTAGAGGCCATCTAGCCCAACACCCCTGCAGTGAGCAGGGACATCTTCAACTAGACCAGGTTGCTCAGAGCCCCATCCAACCTGGCCTTGAAGGTTTCCAGGGATGGGGCCTCCACTACCTCCCTGGGAAATCTGTTCCAGTGTTTCACCACCCTCATTGTAAAAAAATTCTTCTTTATATCCAGTCTAAATCTTATTTAGCCAATGACATTTCTGCAAGAAATCTACACCCAGAAAGTGAAACCTACTCGTTTTTTGTAGGAGAAAAAGCCTAACTGGAGTTTACTAGTGGCTGGTTGTATCCTTCAAAGCTCCCCATCCCCAGAAAAGTTATCCAATCTCAGATTTGGCAGGGAATTGGGACCATTGCCCTTAAGTGGATTTCATACCATGTCATGTAATGAGCAAAAATTTCTATCTTACTATCTCAAAGCAGGGAAGGAACACAGGACAGACTGAAAAGCAGAGGCACATCTGTACTTCATTACTGCAAAAGAGCCTCTGGCCTTTCCAGTGCTAACATAGCTTGAAGACAGAGAAGCCTAATGGAGACGGTGACTAGGTCTGAAGAATGATGAATCCGTATGGAAATGGGCTTCATGAAAGGAGCAGAGGAAGACTGACAGGAACTGGGATCAGAGATAGCAGCTGCTGAGGCAGGATGATATACTTTGGTTTGAGTGTGTGGCCTGGCACGATGCTTGAATACCTTCCCTTGAATACACAGAGCAATAGAGAAAAACACATAAGATTTGTATTTAAGTGTTTAAAGTTATTTGAGTGATCTGGTCTGCATGAATTAAGGCAGGATGATTCCTGGTAGATCACCTACATGTCAGTATTATGGGGACCTTTTATTCCTAGGATAGTTAAGAATTTGGGTACTTTCAAAAAGTTCCATTAACCACTTCTGTGAATCTAGATGACCTCTAGGGGTCCCTTCCAACCCCAAACTTTCTATGACTCCATGAATCCTTAAGTGGTGACTGTAGTGGGTTTGGGCACCTGAGAAAGTCTTCCACTGTATCTCCCAAGGAGAAAGTTTTTGTGGGTTATACAGGATAATCGTTGCTCCGAATACAATGAGTCAGGCTGTAGGTCTGTCAGGGAGAGCTTTGAACTCATAGCAGGAAGCCATAATTCATAGCAGCTACATATTGGAAAATTTACTTAGGATTGCATGTGGCCGTGCCACTGCAAAGCATAGGAAATGTTGCTAAATCTGGTAAGTCAGACTGACTGTATTGAATATGTGTAGCTACCACATTTCTTTTTTTTTTTCTTCCCACCAGTCACTCAGCTCAGAATTAGAGTCTTGAATCTGCCTTTCCCTAAAGGAAAAACATGTTTTCCCTTTGTTTGCCTATCCTTGTTAGTTTTATGACCTTTGGCAGCGTCTGAAAACTGCCACATGGAAGACAAAAGAGCTATAGTCTCTGATGTATGACTGATGAAGTAGGCATGTAGGCGTGCCCATAGGAGTCAGGGAATGGAGCTGTATTGTACTTCAAGTGCTTTTATCTGGGGCACAGTTGAATATTATGTTAAATTAGATTTGCTGACGAGTACCTCAGACCAGTCTGTGAAACCTCTTTTCGTGTTCATGTTTGCTAGCTTTGATGTTCTTATCTACAGTACTTTCAAAATGCATAGTCTACCCAGGAAAGCTCAGCCTCTGAAGTTGAGTGTGAATTTGAATCAGTACAAATACCTCCTTTTTCTTGGAATGGTTCCAGTGGTCTTCAGTATAGTTATTTTGCTCTTGCAAAAATTGGTGAAGTTTGTCGATTTGATAGCACGGTCTGCATTTTTGTTCCTGACAAGTTGTCTTAGTTTGCAGCTGATATTCAGGTTAGGTGCTGGTGAGAACATTTCATTTAAATGTTAATTGGTGAGAGTCCAAATAACATGTTTCATTTAGCAAACCTGACAGTTTAAAATCCTGACACAAATAAAACATTTAAATTACGCATGTTGGTCAGTGTAATATGAAAAAAATTTTAACTTTGCAGCAAAAACTTACTAGCTCAGAAAACATATTCATATGTCAATCATCAGGATGGGAACAAATTCTGTGCCACTGAGATGGGGATGTTTCATTTCCCCTGCCGTGAGATGTAAGATGCCTTAAGCAGACTGCGCTGTTCAGCCTAGCCAGAGTGCAGACGGAGTACGCGCAACTCCGAGTAAACCTTTCCTATCTGTTTGTGTTTGTTGCTCATCCTGCAGTTTTAAGCTAACTCCCAAAGGACAGACATGGGACATTTGATGCATATTAGGTATTGGTGAGGGAAGAGCAGAGAAATAATGAGCAAGCGTGGCTGTTTTCAGTTGGAAACCAGAAGGTGCAGGGTTTACAGGTGGCTGTGGGATATCCTTTGTATCTGGTCATACAAAATGGATCAATAGGAAAGAGCTGATAGCGGGGTTCCAAAGGGCGATGGGTTTCGGTGAGTACAGGAACAGGGCTGGCAGCGATGTTTACTTACACAAGGGTAGTGTTGTCGCGATGGGTTTTAATTTAAGTTAGGCTCATGAATACAGATGTCACTAGAAAAGAATTTGAAATGTTCGGGTTGCCAGAGGTTGTGAAAGAAATTAATAAGGGGTGATAATATGATTGGTCACATATTTGTTCTCAAAGTATTTTTTCCCAAGACAGCATTAGTCTGGGTTATTCATGCTGCCCAGAGTGGAGGATGTCCATGGCTATTTTGACTTTGCAATGTCCAATGTCACGCAGTGCTCAATTCAGAGCAATAATCATGAATTGTGGGGTTTCGTACCCGTGTATCCAATTGCCATTCATTCGCTTTGGGGTTGGGGGGGAGTTTGGTATGAAAATGGAAGCACATACAAGAGAATGTATGCCTGCAGGGTGCCATAGTTTGTCCTAGCCTTTTGAAATTTTCAGAAAAAATATCAATTTGCGACTTTCTCCAAGGAAACTAATGTGTTGCACAGGCATTACAGGCTGCAGACATGGCAATGAGGGGAAAGGTTAGCTCCTACAGATTTCATTTTTAATAATTGGATTGCAAGCTAAATTTAGAGGGCCTTCTTTACTACAGGCTTTTCTGACACTGACAAAGAGTTAGTCAACTGTTACAGACAGCTTGGTAGCTAGGGTTTTATATAAGCTCTTATCTACCAAATGTTTACATTTGCCACATGTAATTGAGATTGAACATCCTTTGGGTATTTGTGTAACAAGAAAAGGTTTTGGAGCATCAGCTTAAATATTGCAGTTGTTTCTGTGACCAAAACCAGCAAAAAAGACATAGTTTTGTCAATAGAGATAAAGCAAATTGGAAACGATTAAGGAGATAACAATAGAGAGGATAGGATGGGGTAGTAACAGTGATCAGAATGGGGAGGGAGGATAGTAAAGAAAGGGACAAGGAGTGATGTGGGTGTGGGCAGACAGAAACACAAAAGGTCTACTAAAGTAGGATAAAAGAAAGTAGGCAGAAGGGACTGTGAGGAAGTAGTGATTGGACTCTGCTATCTGAAAAGGCTCAGCAAAAGCCACCTGTGTCTCCTCCAGTGATCTGCCTGAACCAAGAAGCGCAGTGTGCCGTGAATATTACTGTTGGCTCAAATGACAGAGGTCGGCGCCATAATATTAAAATTCCAGCTCTGCTGATAGGTGCTGCTAAGATTGATTTTTATAAGATCTGGAAAATGGCTTGCAAAACACTACATGTGAAGAATATTAAGTCTGTAAAATCAAGCTCTTTTCAAATATGCCAGAAATATTGTTATCCGTACTGTTCTAAGCTGATCGTCTGTAACATATATTATCATAGTTTCTAAACAGAGCATAGTATGACTTTTTTCCCCCTCAATGGCTTGTTATGTTTGCTTAATGTAAATTATGTCACCTTTAGTGATGTTCCTTTTTTTTTTTCAACATATTGAGAAGTGTTAGTAAGACTTTTTGGAGGCACTGCAAGTATTTTTAGAAGACTAGTGATTTCTCATGCCGTAATGCAAATCTGACCCAAATTCGTAACCAATTTCTTCACTTAGTGATCTTGAATTGAACCACAAGATGATGTTATCTGTATGAAATAAATTAGAATTGCTTTGTTTTCCTGACAGGATTCAGTTTTAAAAGAGGGAAGTCATCCATAAAAAAATAAATATATCTCACTCATAAAATGTCTCTTACAAAGTTAATTTGATGTTTTCGGACTACCATGTTCTGCAGGCATATCAGAATATCTAGAGAGCTTGTAGGGATTTAGTAAAGTACCAGCTTAAAAGTGAGCTAAAGAATGCTTAATGTCTCAGCTTTCTCACTGATTACTGTGTATTTTTAGTGGCTCCCTATCTTTTAACTAGTTAAAACTGTGGCTGACATACTCCAAATAACATGTGTAACATATTAAAGTCAATAGAGGGGTTTGATTATCGTTTATAAATGACACTACTAAATAAATGGCAAAAGGACCCTGATCTTAGTTATAGAAATTATTATTCAGCTTGAAGGCTGCTAATGTTGCCCATTGTCGAACTCATTCCTACTACGAAGGTTTTAGTACCTCTGACTTTCATTAGGCCAAAATCCTTGAGCAGGTCTTAATCATGTTACCAATTTTTAAGCAACTTTGAGACACCAATAGAAATTACTCATTTAAAACCCAGTAAGTCCTGACTTGTAGTTCTTAACCTGTCCCTCCTTAGACACAACCAGTATTGATTTTAATAGGAGGGTAAACAAGTCCTAAATTCCAATTCAGCATCCTTACAGAGGTAAAAAGGTCAGCCTCACCCACCATCATCACTACCCCAGTGATAAAAGCCGTCAAAAAGGGGAAATACGTGAAAAATAGGAATTTGTTAAATTGAATCTAAAAGGAGTAAATCTTTGCAGGCTACAAGGAGATTACTACAGGACAGCGTCTTGGAAGCCCAGCAGTAGTGCATACCACCTGTTAAGAAAGGCTTGAATATGGGTAAAAAGGAAGCAAGCATGTCTAATCAGCACAAAAAGTTGGTTATTTGAATAAGAAGATATCTTTCAAACAGCTGGAATTGTATTCGAACAAGGAAAAGACAAGGGACTGTAAACTCTGTCAGATTAATTGTATAAATGCAATAATGCATGTCAAAATAGAGCTTAAGGAACAATGAGCAAAAAGGATCAAATGAATACTAAATATTCTTTCATACATTTCAAGAGCAGGAAGCATACCCGAGAGGCTGTAGAGCCAAATGGTGCTCCTAGCATTAAAGGAGCACTGAGAGGGCAAGACCACTGCTGAGAAGCCAAATGAATTCTTCACATAAGCTTTCACTGTGAACTAAATTGTGGATCCATGTTGTATCCCTTTGGAGAGGGAGGATGTTCCTCAGAGAGTATGACTGACACTGAAGTGGCTAAAGAGGTTGTGGAAACATTGACAATGCAAATGCTAACCAGTGAAGAACAGTGTTGACCCAAGTGCTTTAGCAGAATTCAAGAATGAAAAAGTTGAATTGCCAATGGCAATGTGTAACCTATCAGTTTAAAACTGTTCTGGTACGTGAGGACTGGAACAATGACAAATGTTATGCCAGTCTTTAAAACAGATTCCAGGAGGAATGAAGGAAATGACACATCTGTAGCATGAGATTTACACCCATCAACTTAGTAAAACTCTGAGAAATAACTGAATTAGTGGATGTGTGAATATATGTGATCTATGTGGGAAGAGACAAAATGGCTGGTTGATGATAGTCAAGCTAGTTTCCTTTAAAAGCTTTTGGGATCCAAAGAGCTGTGGGGTAAGACATGGACTGGCTATGAGATAGGATGCAAGGGATGGAAGGAAAATGTGATTTACAGCAACTGAGAGAAGTCAATTGGAACTGGATCTGAAACAAATGAAAAAAGGTGGGATTTGGCACAGTGGGTGGTAGACTTGTAGAACTCCTTTCCAGAGCATGTTGTGTATACTGAAAGATTACGTGAGTTGAAAAGTGTTTGGAGGAAAGATCTATTCAGGGTTGCTAAACAGACAGATCATGTTAGGCCTAGACTGTGCCAGTCTGAAAATATGTGGTAGCTGGGAGAATATTTGAGGGAAGTATCGTGTGCTATACTTCCTCTTCACTGGCACCAGTTTATTGCCATTGTTAAAGAGAGGTTATAGAATCGTAGAACCATTAAGGTTGGAAAAGACCTCTAAGATCATCAAGTCCAACCGTCAATCCATCACCACTATGCCTGCTAAAGCATGTCCTGAAGTTCCATATCTACACCTTTCTTGAACACCTCCGGGGATGGTGATTCCACCACTTCCCTGGGCAGCCTGTTCCAATGCTTGACCACTCTTTCAGTAAGGAAATTTTTCCTGATATCCAGTCTAAATCTCCCCTGATGCAACTTCAGGCCAGTTCCTCTAGTCCTATCGTTAGTTACTTGGGAGAAGAGACCAACACCCATCTCACTACAACCTCCTTTCAGGTAGTTGTAGAGAGCAACAAGGTCCCCCCACAGCCTCCTGTTCTCCAGACTAAACAATCCCAGTTCCCTCAGCCGCTCGTCATACGACTTGTTCTCTAGACCCTTCAACAGCCTCGTTGCTCTTATATGGACACATTCCAGCATCTCAATGTCTTTCTTGTAGTGAGGGGCCCAAAGAAGGAGAAGGACACTTGGTCTGTATTCGACTCTCAATGCTTCACTGTATGCTTTCCACTGTGGTTATTCTAGGAGGATAAAATATGTCATTGTGATCAACCTCATTTGTCTGGAGACTTGAATGAGTTGCCTGCACTGAAATAAATTTAATGTGTGGTTTATGAAGCATATTCTTAAAATTAGAGAATCATTCAGGCAACACACTTTATTATGGTCAAGGCTGCCTAGGGTTTAAACAGTTAGGAGTGTCTAATACTCCAGAATAGAAATGATACTCATTATTTCACACCTGCATAATGCTTATCGTTGCCAAATAAAATCGTCATTCCTCAATCACAGGTGAAATTGGATCAACTACATGGCGGCAGACAGCTTTATCTGATGCAGGATCTGATTAAGAACATAAGGACAAATATGCTGATTCATACTAAGAGTCCATCTAATATCTTGCCTGTGACAGATGCCAACAGTAGATGCCTAGGAAAGAATGTAAGAAGGCATAAAGGGACACCTTCCGGAAGTACCCAGGTCTGTCCTCAGTCAGAATGGTGTCTGTAAACTTGTCCAGGGCTTTTTGAATCCATCTACAATTCTAGGATCAACAGCAAAGCTGTGAATAGTTGCACAGCTTAACTGCGTCTTGTGTGAGTATAGTATGTTTTTGTTTTGAACATGCCATCTACCAGTGTCGTTACTCCTCCGTCATCTCTCTTTGAGACTGAAGAATTCTAGCCCATTTCATCACTTCCTTTATGGAAACTGCTCCACATATTTTTCCCTTCTCTACACCTTTTCCTGTTCTCCTGCATAAGTTTTGAGATGATGAGAGAGTTATACATAGTTTTTAAAATGTAGGAATACATTTACCAGGAGTATTTGAAATGTAGGGGTTTATATAGTGGCATGATATCTTCTGCCTTGTTCTTCATTCCTTACTTACAATTTCCTAATAAGTGGTTGTTTTTCTGTTTTTCTACTGGACACTCAGATAAGGTTTTCAGGAAAGTAAAACCCGTAGATCTTGTTATTAGGCAGAAACATTGAGTTCATGTCCTTCACTAACGGGTATAGAAAGTTGGGATTGCTCTACATTTGTCTGAATTTCATCTGCTGTTTATCACCCATTAAACCTCATGACATCTTTCAGTTAGATATTTCTCTTTATTGTCCTCAACAACTTGCCTTATATGACAATTGTCTTGTCTTATCCTTTATGTGTCCCTTCATAGGGACCTGCAGTGAAGGATGTTTAGATCCCTGCTCTATTTAATTTGGTCCTAACTCTGCTGTTAATACCATGCTTTCATAGTGCATGCTCAGAGGCATTTCCTATTTGAACATTATGCTGTGAAACAATAAGTACACACGAATGTAAAACAATGCCATTTGTCATTGGTTTCATGCTAAGCTTTTCTACAGCAGACCAGCAAATGCTCTGAAATACTTTCATTGTGGGAACTTAAGGTCTACACTGCTTGAAGTTACTATGCTTGTGACTGCTGTATTAAGGAAGGAAAAGCTTCAATGGAAGTCTGTGACATTTCCCACAGAAGTTAAATATTTTTTTTAACAGCATTCAGCATTGTTGGGCAGATCCCTTCACGACTGCAGTACAATTGAAATGAACTGGGTGCTGCTCGGTACTGCGTTTCTCATTGTACCATAACATACCATTGTGCATCATCGTGAGCTCTGAGAAGAAAATAGTATATAACATGTTTGTTATTCTCCTTCAAGATCTTTTATGGTAACTGGCTTTTGATACTATCAGAGGAAAATAAATGCTGGTGCAAAGACAAACCCAATATAGAATCAAATGGAGATCAGCAGCTAAGATATCGCATACCGTTGAAATATTGTTGTTTATGGCTGGCATATTCACCACAGGGTGTAGATTCAAGGCAGGCCAAATTTAACTAAACCATAACAGCTACAATCCCCTCATTTGCAACAACAATATCGCTTAGGTGATTTCTTGGTAAAACAGTTCTGGGGCATGAAAACAATCAAAGAACAACCTGGCAAAAAAGTTAAAAGATTTATTCTATTTTACTATGGACTGGTTTACTGCCAGATCAAACTGGCATGAGCTTGTACAAGAAGGGGACTGGGAACACATGGCTGGAGAAGAAGGGAGCACCTGTAGCAGTTGACAGTCTGTAAGATGTTCTTTTCTCCACATATTCTTGGCATATACTGCATGACTGCAGAAGAGTTTTTACTTTGGTACCTTTCTACCTTCTGCAATTAATTTTGAAATTGGCAAGAGAATGTTTCTTATTTTGTGGATAGGTCATAGCACTAAGTGCTACTAAAATCACTTTTCTGACAAAGCCAATTCTCAAATTTGGATATAAACAAGGGACAAACACTGTACTTTTCCACCTGTAAAAGTTAAAGGACTTCATTAGCCTTGATGGAGTTTCCTTTGCGCTACTGACTTTTGTAAGCAGTATATAATATCCATTTTAAAGAAGAGTAATTACCAGGGACTTAGCAGTCCCATTTTTATGGTTCCACATTGCAAACGTACAACTTGCAAGTAAAGGGAGAGGAATTGCACTTGTAGGTACTGCACATTCTCAGATCAGTGGTAATCTGTAAGCAAGAATGGAACAGGTCCACCTTGCTTAAAAGCCTAGTTTGACAGTAGCCAGAGCTGAAACACAAGGCCATATGTTTGTTTCCTTATTCCTGTTGTTGAACTTCTTGAATTTGTCATAAATAACTGCAAAGAGCATGAGCAGAAAGGAATTTAGATGATTCATGATGTGGTCACACAGTTTAGCCTCTGTTTTTTCAGGCTGTAGAATTCAACTCCCCTGTACCTACTGCCTGGCCTTAAATCTTGACATCACAGGCAGTGTGAAGCTGTAAAACCGAAGGCTTTTTATTAAAGCTGCCTGTTTAGCAGTTGTGACAGTCAGCATTTAAGTAGCCCAGGAATAAGATCTGCACATTAGCATTGCACTGCAAGAAGTTCTTCTACCAAGCATAGTAATGACAGGGTTCTCTCATCAACCCATGGAAATTAAATGTAATCTCTGTAAAGAGTGATAGACACAACAGCATGAAGAGAAACTAAAGGAAGTATGGTTTCACGATTAGTCAGGGAAGAGAGAATTGGGACTCCCACTTTTCTTCTGCTTCTGCCAATGTTTTATGGTACCACATTGGGTGAATTGCTCACTTTGTAGAGAAGTTATACATGCTAGTGGGACAGGCTCATTCGTTAACTACTGGAATGCACTTGCTGATGAGCAAAACATAGCTAAGGCAAGCTGTGTTTCACTGACCTCTGTGAAACAAATTCCCATAAAGAACAGGGTTAACGAAGACTGGTTTCTGAAGGAGTCCCATGTTCCTTATACCTCACCAGGAACAGGATCGCTGGTTTTCTGGTCGGAGATCCCCACTGCGCACTGGGCAGGATGTGCTGTGACCAGCCCGGAGTTACGAGCCCGCTCTCCTGCTTTCGGCCGGCTGGCTGGCAGCGGGGGTCACCCTCAGCTCCTCTCTGTAGGGACCCTCTTCCCGATCAGCTGCAAAGCTTGGGGAAAGAAAAGATTAATAGAAGTCAGATCACAGCTATTATTTTTTTAAAGACAATTAGAAGCAGGATTCCCACTTAAAACTCACATAAAAATAAAATTGCTTATTAAAAAAATGCATTTTGGTTGAGATTGTACAGCATTTTGCTGTATTCCTGTGACATTCTTGTTATCATTGAGATAGATTTAATCTTTGCAAAACCTCAGAGGTGGCAGAAGTAAAAGCAACCTGCAAGGAAGAAAAGGTAATAATGTGCTCCACTACGCTGCGTGAAGATGGCCTGGAAAATGTGTTCCTTGGTATGTTTTCCCACAGTATCTAGTACTATCGCAGCCCCATGACATTTCTTTCTGACTGGCAGATACTGGGCTAAGCAGATTAATCAATATAGTTTTAAAAAGTGTGATTAAAGGCATTCTCATTTGTTCTTCCGCAGCACCTCAACTCTTTCTCGCTAATCACTCACAGAATCACAGAATGGTAGGGGTTGGAAGGAACCTCTGTGGGTCATCTAGCCCAACCCTCCTGCCGAAGCAGGGTCACCTACAGCAGGCTGCACAGCACCATGTCCAGCCGGGATTGAATATCTCCAGAGAAGGAGACTCCACAACCTCCCTGGGCAGCCTGTTCCAGGGCTCCGACACCCTCAGAGGGAAGAAGTTCTTCCTCATGTTCAGACGGAACTTCCCATGCTTCAGTTTGTGCCCATTGCCCCTTGTCCTGTCGCTGGGCACCACTGAAAAGAGTCTGGCCCCATCCTCCTGACACCCCCCCTTGAGATATTTATAAACATTTATTAGGTCCCCTGACACAGTCAGTGTAGCCTCTTGACTTGGTGTCTGAAAATTTCTCATTTGCCACATGTAGTTTTAAAGAGGGGAAAACGAGGAGTGGAAAGGGATTCAAACAGGCCTGTATGGATTAAACAACTGTTCATCACTGGTGGAGATTGCAAGAGCAGGACTTCCAGCCCTGATCTCCTAATAGTTGTAGAAAACAGTTTTGAAAATTAAATAAACAAAAGCTGATTATCTGTTTAACAGAGGCCATGCGACTTGTTCAGCAATCAATTTCCACCCAGCATGTTAATTTACGTAAACTGTAACATACTGCAAAAGCACAGCATTCTGAAAGGAGAACACGATGTCTCTGTGCAAACAGTACGAACAGCTAAACTTACTTTCAAGCTTGTACCTGATTTGTGGTGTGAGCTTCACCTCTGTGAGCTTCATCTCTGGCCACTGAATCTCGGAAATCTTTTCTTTGATAATGAGCTCTCTACCAAAACTTCTCTCCATCCCAGCATTTCTGACTTGCACCAAGATTCCTTTTAACATTGTTGCAAATAAACTAAACAAAAGTAAACACAGAACTCATTTTTTTTTTTTCCACTGGCCTCTGCTTGTTGATCAGACCCCTCATTTTTTCATCCTTAGCAGCTTCTTCCAGTGCTTATGATTTTCAAGTTGTCAATCTAATTTAGCTCACAAACTCCAATCAGGAACTCTTTTTACCTAATGTCATGTATTGACACTGCTAGCTGGTGTCAAATTTTCACTATTAGAATACATTGTGTTGCAGAACCCAACACTAATGCCAGTGTTCCATTCTTAGTATATGTAAAGTGTTTTCTCCAAGTTTGACATAATAGTTTGGGATTTTTTTCTTTTTTATAGAAGTGGTCTTCTCTGATTTTTAGTCATGAAGTATATGTCTATCCTACAAACTTTCATAATGCTAGAATAAATATGTATATGAACTTTACCTCCAAATCTGAAGTCAGCAGAGTAAAGGAAGAGATGTGTTTACACAATACCCAGGACTTTAAAGGATGAGCAAATACTTTCCTATAGTTATGTCTCTGTATGACTTGGTCCTTTTCAACACTGGTAACTCGTATTTGGTCAAGGCTTATACGGAAATACTAATACTGGCAAATTGTCGAATCTTTCCAGTGAAGCCTTTCAGAGGTTAAAGTACATCCTCACCTGAGGGTGAGAGAAGTATGTTCTTAACCATGTATTTTGAAACATGGTAAAATCCTGTGAAGTTCCTATAAACTGTAATCTGTGATTGCATTTAGAAGTTAAAGTTAAAACTACTCATTAGAGCACTTGTTTTACTAAAATTGACAAGATCTAATTTAGATGACATTGCCTGTGACAGTGTTAACAGCAGAATATACTCCAGCTTTTTCCTCACCTAGTTATTGGATATAGATCCTATAAATCATTTACCAACTGCTGATAGCGTAGGTGAGTTGCCTTTTTGATAGGAAAGTTTACTCAAATGTCATTATTATTAGAGAAATGTTGTGAAGACCATAAAACACTGACTCCAGATGCTGAGTATGCACCTACATCTAGGTCTATAAAAGTCTATGAGTCTGTTTTGTTCTTCCAGTCCTATCCATGCGGTGTTCTTATTCAAAATTTGAATGATAGAAGGAAAAGCACAAATCATTAATGCCTTTTGAGGGCTCCTTTGTGATAGGCTGTCTATGTTCAAGCCACTTCTGTGAAGACAGTATATTGTAGACCCAACCGAACCAGCTACAAACTGGTTAGAGCACGGCCTGTGAGTACCACAGGAGCTTGGGACTGCTAGGTAAAACACACATTAATTGTCCCGTTACTTCAATAGTATTCCAAGTGAGCGTTCCAATCCAGGCCACGTCTTGCAGTGTACGACTGTTCCTTTTGGCCAGGCTAGCACAGTAGGTTGCAGCAGTATTCACAGTGAAGATGTCCCCTTTGATTTTGAAGTTGAGCAATCCCAAGCCTAAAGCTGTTGTGCGTGAGATGGAAGTCCACTGTATACTGAACACAGGGCTAATGCCTTCATCATGCAATGAAGTACGGTGTGAGGAGCCCTGAGCAGACTGATGCATCCACACAACGCACTGAAGCAGCCCTGGGAGCGGTGTAACTCCTCCGGAATTGCACTGACTGGAAGCAAAGCAAACCTGCCTCTTGGACATGAAATCTCTTGGACCTCAAGCACAGAAATTCTCCGACCCATAAGTACTGCTTCTTTTTCTGGACACTGCCTCTAGGACATGCAGGCCCTACTCCATCGTACACTTGCATGCCCTAGGAAAGCTTCTGTACAAAATTCCAGACTCCTCAGTCCTTGCTTTGCATTAGCTTAAAGGCAAGAAAGTCACAAACATTAATTTCCTGGAGATCCTTGTCAAGCATAATAGAAGAATTTCTTGGTAGACATTTCCCATCTCTGCCACAGTAAAGTATATCAGGGACAACATGAATCCCTTATCTGCTTTCTGCAAAACTTCATTAAAAATACTTTTTGTCATGTTCCCACAACAGTCTTTAACAGTCCGAACATTTGCTCCTTGAAAGGTTTTCCAGCCTTCCAGATGTGTAGCGTTCTTTCTGAGACAGGATGGCCAGGTGAGGTTGCACCCCGAGTTTAAGGACAGCTGTGTCTCTCTGGCACTCTTTGCCCTGTGCCTTGTACATCTGGCTACCCTGCCAACAGCCTTGCATCAGGTACAGGCTGTCACCCTGCTGTCCTCGGAGCCCAGGCGACAGCCCGCTCCCTTTCCTGCAGTGATTTACAAAGCTATAGGCAGCGGTGCAGCTGTAGAAATTGCACGTCACTCCTTGGGAGAAAGAAGTGGGAGCGGGACTGGGGCGGCTGCCCTCCCCTGCAGGGTGGAGACAGCTGGGTTTCAGCTGGAACGTTATGGGGCAAAAGCTCGGGCTGCCGGAGCCCAGCTCAGGCAGCAGTTTCTGTAGGAAAGGCGGAGGAGGGGGGGGTAGCAGTGGGGATCAAGGTATGCCCGATGCAGTGCTGCAATGATAATGCCAGCGTATCTTGCCGTTGCAGAAACCACGAGGCAGGTGTGAGTAGTCTCAGCTTTGCCCACTAGTCAGTGCTGAATCTCATTCCTCAGCATGATGTCCATTCACTTACTGATGCCATCCTCAATTTTCTCACATCTCTCTTCTTGACTGTTTCATATCACCTGAAAAATGTCACTATCTCAGTTTAGTTGTTTTCTCCTCTCCACCTACAGAGTGATATTATTAGGAGACTACATATAGTATCTGAGACCCCTCTGCTACCCCCGCTTTGTCATGATGACAATTTACTATTCACAACAATTTCACTTCTCTCCTGGGTAGTTTTGATCAAAAGCAATATTTTGACTCTCATGCCACTCAACCTTTCACTCAGCATTTGTAATATTATACTGATAAACTAAAAGCTGTAGAGCTTGTGTAGCTGCTGCGTACCTCATTTCCCAGTTACAAGTGTGTCGAGCGGAACAGCAGCAGAAGACAGCTTCCAAAATAGCCAAAGCTGAGAGAAATTTTTTTATACAGTATGAAATCCTGGTGTGGAAGTTCAAAAAATCTTGTGAGTCTGAACACAGGGTGAAGGAGATGAGGGGGACTGCCAGGTCTGTACGGACCGCATCCTCCAGACACGAGAATGGTCCATCCAATACCTGGGAAAACAAGCAGGCTACCAGCAGCCCAGCTCCACTAAGCCGGGAACTCATGGCACAGCTCTACTGCAAAGCAGCCACGTACAGGAGGTGGAAGCAGGGCCAGGCCACAAAGGAGGGCTTTAGAAATATTGCCCAGGCATGCAGGGATGGGGCCAGGAAAGCCAAAGCTCAGCTTGAACTGGCTGGGATGTCAAGGGCAAGACAAAGAGCTTCAGCCTGTAAATGAGTAGTGAAAGGCCACACTAGGAGATGTGAGCTCTCTGCTGAGCCAGGCTGTTGATTTCATGGCAGCAAACATGGAAATTTACAAATCACTTATATGTCTTGAATTCTAAATACAAATCTTAACCCATTAAATCTCAGTAATATATGTTATTGATACATAGAAGATGAAGTCCTTTACAAGGACTACATACCTGTACATTTAAGTGCTGGCATATGGCACATATGTTTTTAACATGTGATTCTTTCCTCTCTAGAACTTTAATTCTTCAGGTCACATGGGTTTTAGTGCTAATATTAGGTTAATCTTTTGACATTATCAAGGATAGGTCAAGCAATAGATGCTTTTTCAAGACAATACTAGAAATGAAAGTGTATAATTTATTGTGAAAGTAAGTACTGTATGTCTTTGTAGATACAGAAAAAAAAATTAAAACGTTAGAAAAAATCTGAAGAGTAGGAGGATAAAAGAAAAAGGAGTCCAAAATGATTATTCAAGTCTTGAAAGATAAGCTCATTACCTGGATTTTGAGGATCAAACGAATATTTTTGATGAATAGTTTGAAATGCCTGATACAAAGCTGGATTATATCAATGGACAAGCTCTCATCAGCTGTTATGACGTCTGCTGCGAAAGGAAAATTACAAAGCAGAGGTATCTTTTCTAAAGAACCATTAAGAACTGTTCTGTTGATTCCCTGTTGGTATTGGGCAATGTGTCGTGTTTGTGGTTGTGAATTTAACATAATGAAGTATATTGCAACAAAAAGAATCATTTTTTCCATCATAATTAAACAGAATTGGCAAGTCCTGTGGGATTCTTTTAAATACAAGGAGACTGACTCATGACACGGTGTCCCAAGCCAAGGTCAGACAAGAATTCAGCAGTATTACAGGGAGTAGAAGGTAGACTGCTGGACTCCCAGTTCTGTGCCATAAACACGATAATTCCTTCTGAGTTTCTTAAAACAAAAAGTGAGAGAGTGCTTTGACATGTAGGAAGTTGATGACGTTAGCATTGATGATCTAAAAGAAAGCACTGGTGACTTGCTGCAGCAGTCCTGTGAAGCGATGAAGTTGTGATGGGTCAGCGCATGAGAAAGACCATCCTCCCATCTCCAGCCAGTGTTGCAGGAGGTTAACATCCTCCATCCTTTGACACTTTACAGCTGCAGTTCTTGCAGAATTGGGCGGCTAACAATACGGAGTCGATCCCGACTCCACTGACGTTATGTGTATTTCCTTCACTCCTCGCAGCTCTTCTCCAATACACTTCAGTCATGATTTGCATCATCATTGCAAGCCCTGTCGATGACGTTTCCTGAATTAAAACAGTGTCAATGTTTGACACGTGCATAAAGGGCTGGAAATGAGGCCCCTAATTTTATTTTTGCTACTGATCTGTTGAGAATGTGAGTAGCCTTGTTTTTCCAGCAAGAGATTTAATTTGTAAAACAAGACTGGAACCTTCCTTCTCACTCACCTGTTTTGTGCCGTGTATATCCGATCTTAAGTACTTCCTCTGCATTCCCTTTTTAAACACCATCTGTTCTAAATAAAGAAATAATTCAGGATGCTGTGTTTATATTCTATTTCTTTAACAGTGCGTGTAGATATTACCATGTGTTTTTCTTTCATTTCTAAAAGGAAGTTTCTTCAGGGCCCACCTGGGTAACAGCTGAATAGGAAACCTGCAGAGCTGTTACAGTTCCCAAATACGTTACTTCCTGCCCAGATTTCCACACAGAAGTCTTCCAAACCTGCAGAGACACTGTGCTTTTGACTAGTCATTGTTCGTCCTCTGAATCCCAGCTTACCTACTCTAAAAACAAACAAAAAACCAAACCAAAATCAAAACCCAACACTCCACCCCTTGGATGAGATAATAAGTACCGCAGGATGTAGGTGAGAGAGGAAGTCCTGCAGACTGGGACCTCCTTTTCACAGTGTCATTGGCGAGGACAGTAGGACCGTACCTGAGATCAGCACTCCTGGGCATTATTGCTGTAGGGATCTTCTTCTTCTTGTACCCACAGGCAGACTGAGAGCCGTATGTGAAAGTTTGTACTTCAGGATCATGCAGGGGTGGGCAAAGCAAACTAGTATTGAGTCAGACAGGTAGTTTAAATCTTCTCTGAACAGTTTCTTCCGCAGATGCAGAAGAGAATTTATAAAGGGCCAGAACCAGCTCATGGCAATCTCCGTGCAGGAAACAATTTCAGGCTAAGTTTGTGTTTGCCCAGATTCGAAGGCCTGGGAGCCAGATGAGCTTTTGGTACAATTCCATACAGCCACAGGGCTAAAACTGTGTGGGAATATTTTTTCCCTATATCACATCAATTTGTGTGTTAAAAACTCTGTGAAATCCATTAAGATCCTGAAGCAAGTACTCCTAGAATAATTCATGTGCCTGGGTGATCCTCTAGGCCACTCAGGTTAAGTCCTTGTTCTTGTGTCTTCACTCTTACAGGAACATGTTACCCCCCTCAGGCTGACTATTCTTGGAAGAAGTAGAAATGGGCAGGATGTTTCAATTTCTGTCTTTGAAGCTTTGCTGTGTAAATCACTAAATATTTTGGCAAGCCCAGCTGTGAGGACTGTAACTTGGGATGGTGGGAACTGAGGTTCTTGCTCCACAGAGGATCATGAAAATCATGAGAAGTGGGCCATTCCAACAGCGGAGACTGAGAAATCCACTTGGCTTTTGCCTGCAGCCTGGTGGTTAGGTTGCAAAACTGAGTCAAACCAAGGAGTAATTTAAAACTGAGCATAGCTTATTGGCTATTGTAAGGTATATAATTTGGATCAGAAATCTTCCCGAATTAAATTTCCATCAATACTAACACATTGCCACAACCTGTTCTTATTCGTTGGTATCTTCTGTCAGTTTGGTTGGAGAATTCCCGGTCATCTGTACTAGATGCGATATGAAAACGGCCAAAGACTTGTAGGACCAGCTGAGATTAATAAGAGCTGGAGAAAAGAAGATGTGCTAGTTATGGACCTGCTGACAGGGAGAACTAGCAAAGGACCGTACCGGTGGCTTCGCATCTTCTACGGAATCATTTTCCTGTAAGGGATTCCCTAGCAGGCCTGTTATCTGCCCATCACCTCTCATCACCTGTTTACTCTCTTTTGCTTCTGTAAGAGGACTCTTAGAATTAACAGCAGCCTAAATTTCCTCAAAATATAAACCTGAGATTAATTGAATCTATCTCCTAATTTTAAGAGAGGTTTGCCCAGGGTACAGGAAAAAATATACTGTTCTTTGCCTGGTGGTGACCTAAGGGAATCCGTCACAGCGCTAGCCCAGCAGACTCATTCCAGGCAAACCTCGATGATGGAAAACTACCTTAATGTTCCTGATGAGCTGTTGAAGCCTTGTTGCCAACAATATTCAAGTCTGGCTGTGCAGTCACCTATGTTGAAAGTACACAGTCTGGCAATCAGAACATTTCAAGAGATGCAAATATATCCTCATTCTTTAATTTTGTTGGATCCAGGATAACCTGTGATGCCGTGAAAACCCGGAACTGAAGACGGGTAATCACCTGAAATGCTTTATTGCTTTAGACCTTCATGTAGACCTGTTGTTAACTCTTCAGTCCTTTACACTTAAGTGTACCTAGTGAAGGAAACACAAAAAATAGCATAGGATAACCTTAAGAGATAGAAGAATATGATAATATGGAGAGCAGAATGTGCTAGTATGGAAAGCAACTTAGTATATATGAAAAGTAATCATAGCAATGCTATATTCAATTTCATTTCACTTCTGCCAAAAGAAAATGTCTATGTCAAAGAGAACTGAGAAATAGAGAGAGGCTTTCCAGGGGCAGAAGTCAGAGACAATTTGATTGCTGATCTACTAATTAATTACTTTATGCAAGACAGGATAATTGATATTATCAGTAAATATGTTTATTTACCTTACCAGAATAATAGTATTTTGTGTAGGTTGGGATAATTTTACATTGTTAATAACATGGTAAAAGAATAGATACCTTCCTAGACATTTTAAAGCTGCATTTTGACCTGCTATTACCTTCAAATCTTCTTTAAAAACTGGTCTCTGAATTCACAGAAGCAAATCTTTCCTCACATCTATAACAGGTTAGCTACCTGTTGTTTTTTTAAATAGCATTCTATGTTTTAAATTTGAACACTTTCTGTTCTCTTAATTACTAAATTTACATGTTCAGTATCACTGCAAATCTCTATTATTATTATAATTCTCTCATGAGATATCATTTTGTATTATAGTTTACTTATCTAACCTATGCACATTTGAAATTTGAACTTACCTTTTAAAAAAACATCAGTTGCTATAAAAGCTTACATTTTGGGAGATGGATTCCCTGAACTCTTTTGGTTCCCTGGTGATTAACATTTATGATTTTTCTTGTTATTTACTGCCCATGTGTTTACTATTTACAAAAGCAAATTACTATTTTTTTTTGGGGGGGTGAATTGTAACTTATTAGTGAGTAGTGGATGTGTTTGCCTTCGTAAGGTATCACAGCACAGACACTCTTCCAAGTATTAGAAACCACAGTCATCCTACAGCTCTTACTGGAATTTTAAGTGTCTCACTTCATAATCCTATTAATTAGCTAATTTTAGCAGGGCAGGCTGAATACCTAGTCCAAATAGAACTGTTTTCTGACTAAGGCATGAATCCAGGATGTCTGGGTTATGTGTCCCATTTTGCCAAATTAGTCAACTTCTTTGCGTGCCACCATTTCCTTAAAATGGGGATAAAACATGTAGGGTTTAGGCATATTTAATATCAGGAAAAGGCTTGGAGATCCTTGCATAAGTCATGCCGTTGAAAATTATAAACATTGGACATATCCATGAGTGGTTTATTTCCAAAAATACTAAAGAGTTCTAGGTACTTGTGTATATGAACCAGTTTTGGTGTGTTTTATAAATTGAAAATAAAAACCAACCCTAAATCTCCTTGAATACTCCATCAGCTCTAGCCAAGCTTATGCCAAACATGCGTTTGAATTAAAAGGGTTTTTCTTGGCTTTGAATTTAAAGGATTTTGAATTAAAAGGGTTTTTATACAGAGATATGGATAGAGATGTAGAGATAAAAGAACGGATGCTAGACACTGGGAAGCACATGAAATGCGCCCAGATGGAGAGCCCCAGGGATGTGGTTGCGCTGTTTCCCACAGCTCAGCGGCGTTCTCACAGCGGCACAGCGGTGCACGCACACCGGCATTTGGTGAGCTGCTCACGCAAGTGTCCACCCTGGCTCCCCGCTGGGGCTTAAGCCCTGTTGTTTCCAATGGAACTTGCAGAAATGGGAATGAGCACTGGCTCCTTCAGCCCCTGCTTTCAAGCTATCGGGTTACACTTAATCTAAAATCCTAGCTGATTTTAGGGTGAATTTATACTGAAGCTGTTGTGTAAAATGCTGAGATGTGGTGTTCAGCCTACGTTAGCCAGGAGCGTCAGCTTGGCTTGTATGTCATACCACTGAAAACCACCTTATTCTTACAAGCAAAACTCTATTACATTAGTTGTAAGACAATTTAAGTGTTTTATAGTACCATTAAGCTTAATTTGTTTAGAGAAGTCCTTAAGAAATATAAGAGGTATGAAATTACCAACAAGTGAAAATAACACCAAGGTTAATGAAGACTGTAAAGTGCTGATGAGTTGAGCTGCTGACCTGGAGAACAAGCTGAGATCAAGAAGCTGAAGGGGCAGTGGGGATGGGTGCTCCACTATAAAAGCTATTTATCAAAATACATTAATGATACAATGCGTGAGGTATCTAAAGTATTGCTACAGTTTTGTTTCCCCATGGGCCAAATCCTGTTGCTATTTTCACAATAAAGAAAGAAAAAAAATGTATTTACCTGAATGGGAATAGTGGGATTACTGCATTCTCATAGGGAAATGAGAAGAATGCAGAAACACAAATGCTGGTTATGCATACGGATGTAAATTTGATGGTGAAGGTAATTCACTTTCCCATGTTCTTTTTTGCTTTTTGACATCTGGTGAATATCATACAAGCGCTTATAGCCCTGGAAAAATGTAGGCAGAATTATTAGTTGCCAGTAAATAATTTCTTTTTGTTTCTGAATTAATCTATTTCCAAATAGTTCAAACCCAGAGCTGGTTAGCTAATACGAATGTAGATTATCCCCCAAAAAACCTTCTTTTTACTACTCTTTTTACTAATAGTATCCACTATAAATAATACAGCCCATTCACAAGAACATGCAGTGAATTTTTACCTCCCAAAAATAAATGTAAATTTGCTCCTGGCATGAGTAAGAAAACAATTAAATTAATAGCAAGAAAATCACATTCCCTAATTTAAAGTGGGATCTGGACTTTATTATCCCCCACAGCAGATGAGCGGCCTTAACCACCAAACTTGGTTCTTTTGGCACATGTCTTCCTCATTTCCACTGAAACTTTATTCTGGACTGAAAATTTAACTAAATACATTACACTTTTTTTTTTTAGTGTATATTTTAGGAAAAGCTTTCTGTCCAAATAATTATTTTTAAAGCTTCTTGCAGGTTTGTAATCCTTTCCTTTTGAATAGAACTATTGAAGTAACTCTCTGTTTTAAAACTTTTGGTTACAACTCTCCTGGATTTTGCCTTTGTCCCAAATGGGCAGTATTTTTCACATTGCTGTAGGAGGTCCCCTGCTGCTCACCAGTGCAGGGAGAGCAGCTGGGAGGGACAGAAGAGTCACAACCTCCCCCCACCTCATTCTGCTCCTGGGCATGGATTGATCCAACAATCTGCATCTTCCTGACCAGGCCACAAAACCAGCATAACTATGCTTGTAGGTGACTTTGGGCAAAATGTGTTTCTTTGTTTTTAAAGCCAAGCTCCTAGTGCTTCTTTGCACTTAACAGAAACTACCAGCAGTACTATTAGAGTACTCTGTATTCTTGCTGAAGTAGTGCCTGCCAATGGAGGCGGTATCTGGATTCTAGAGGAATCCTGATCAGGCATTCTTCCAAGAACTCTATTTCATATTTCAAAGTTAGTTATGACCCCTTCAGAGACCTAGTTAGAGCATGAGGATGCCCATGCCAGGTCAAGTCCAGGGTCCACCTCCGAGTGCCCTGCCACACATAGAGCCGGTGGCCAGGGGAAGGCAGGTGGTTTGTTCTCTGTGCCTGGGTTTGCATGGCAGCCCTGCTCCCTGCCTGGCATGTGGCAATGAGCCACACGCAGCCAGATGCCGGTGGGAGGGCTCTTTGGCAAGGATACCGTCTAGGAGCTGCCCAGCAGTTCTCTGTAGGTCACCTTCCTCTCCCGGCTTCTGTGGGCTCCACATCTGCTCCACCATATCCTTCTGCAGGGATGCCCTTGCCAAGGTCACTGCCATGTGCTTCTAGCTATTCCTCCAGTTCACCCTCAAATCCCAACATTTCTGGCTACCCCCAGTTTCTCCCCTTGCCAACATCCACCCTGGCCCCTTTCAGCTTGGGCCTGGAAGGGGAGCCAAGCCTGAGGAGCAAGAGCGGTCAGCGGGCATCTGCAACAACCCGGCTCCTGACACCGTGGGGCATGGGAAACACGGCCTCTGCGAGTGAGTGGTGGCAGACCCACCCCAGGGAAACAGGACAAGACAAGGAGCTTTCTGCCATCCACTTCCCATCTATGAGCACCTCACACCAGCCCATGTCATAATTTTAAAGGAGAAAAAGTAGCGGCAGAGAGTTGAGAGAGAAGGTTGTCCTCCCTTCCTTACTGGAAAATTTAGAAACAAACGTTGCAAACATGCAAACAAACCAACACAATTTTCAGTATCAGGTGACCTATCCTAGTGTTTTAATTAAATGGACGGGATATCTTTAGACCGGACTGACTTTCTCAGTTGATTTTAAACTCCACACCGAAATTCTTATTTCAAAGCAGCAAGACTGTGTTTGTCCTTGCACAGGAAAGCCTTTGGATCCTGTTGTAATGGGAGATAAAATAGGGAAAAGAAGTTGTCATGAATACTCTTTGATTAATAACCTGATTTCAGTTTTGAGGCTGACATGTGAAATTTTAGCATGAGAACTGTTTCAAAGGATGACTGACCCGAGAAGAGACATGAGGGATTATTAATGCACGCCTGTGATCTGCTTGCCTCGTGCTTCAGAGCCTTCAAGTCCAGAGACTGAAATTTGGAGGAATTTTCCAGATGTTGCAGTACTTGCACATCCACTTGCAAAGTTCTTAGACGACTTCTACTCTTGATTTATTATTACTCCATCTTTTCTATTTTAGTTATTACTCTTTCTTGTGTACTTTTGTATTTTCTTTCTACAGTGGATACATGAGACTCATTTCCAAAGGCAACCCTTTTGCTTGCTTCAACAGTAACAGATCACAGCCTCCTGCTGTCTTTTGAGTTAAACACAGATTTCTGCTTTACAAGTTTGGTCCACCTTTCACTGAAAAATAGTGAATTTCACAATTCTAGAACCCTTGTATTCACAAATAAATAATAAGGTGGCTGCTTACTCAAACAGTAAATGCTACAGTTTAGACAGCATGGGTGAACTTCTTTTTCCTCTGTACCATCTTTACTTCTGTAATTTCATGTGGAAATAGTTATCTTGAATAATTAGTAGCCGATTGGCTCTTTAGTACTTAATATTATACAAACACTAATGCAGATATTCCTCGGTTACTCTAAAAGCTCTTCTTAGTCTCATTACTAGCTCCACTGGCTGGAGAGGAGAGGAGGGGATTGTTATTTATAGTTTTAGTACTGGGGGAAACTCCAGTTGCTAGTCTCCTCAAAACAAAATCCTAGTGTAGCTAATCCAGTGGGGGTGGGGAAAATAACATTACTGTGTTCCCAGCTGCAGCGTCTCTTTAAAATTACAATTCAGCAACGGTGTTTGCTATAAACAGCGACTACATAAACAGTATAACAGTTACTGTGCTCCTGTTGCCTCCACATCTGGGGAAGTTACAGGGGAACAATTTCTCCCCAAAGGTACTTTAGAAAGAAAATTTATTTGTGTTTGAAAATTTTATATATCGAAAAACATTTTGTTGTGTATTGAAAATAAAATTTTAATGTAATGATGTAATGAATTTTTTTTTTTTGTTAAATGAGTAAGCTCTTTGAATGGCAAGCTTGATGGCTAGAAAGCCTTGAAAGACAGAGCTTGGTAGTGGTCAGGATTGGACTTCTAGAAACATAGCTGCTTTTTAGATGTATTGAGAACTTGGATAAACTCCTGTCGACATCCCAGAAGTATCATTTTTATGTAAGATGGACTGTATTTTTTTGTGTTCACTTTCCCTCAGTTTTTCCCCTAGCTTTACCACTATGTTTTTGTAATTTTTCCAGCAGAGATTGCCTAGATACCTTAAACCTGGTGCTTGTTGGCACTACTATAAACATCTGGCAGGAAAGTTTGCTGAAGGAGAGTAGTTACTGCGTGATGACAAAATTAAAGACTGCCCAAATGGAGAAAATTAAGGTTGCCTGGGTTACCTTCAGGCATTTCCTGTCCGCTCCATGCTTCGCTCCACAGCCTTGTTGTTTGTTCATTTTGGTGAGGCATCTATATGTACGTAAGCTTCAGGACTTCAAAATTGCAAACAGAATTATGCCCTAAAAAGAAAGGTCTTGCCACAGGTCCCATAGATAATTCTCCCCTCTCTTTTTTTTGTGCAGCAGTTTCCCAGCAGTTCTCACCACGGATGAGGAGCCGGTGCTGCAGAAAGCAGCTGCATTGGGAGGCTTGGTCTATCAAGACAACTCAATAAAGGATGAGGGCATACCAGTGAAGGAGGTTGTTTGTCTGCCTTTTCTTAGGATGAGTCGAAGGAAAGAGTATCAGCTAAAATTTCAGGTCTTAAATGTTTGTCAGGGACACCTTCACAAACCAGGTAATCTTTCTTTTGAGCAACCGACTACGTAAATCGATGCAGGGAGAGAGCACTGAAGGCCTAATCCTCCCACACATCTTACTAAGTCCCGTGGGAGTAAAGTATGTCTGGCAGAGTGCCAGCAGACCTTCTTAGCGAGTTGCCCAAGGTCAAGAGGAAAATCATCGGCAAACTCACCTGCAGAATTCAGATCTCTGCATCCCACCTCCCACAGGCATACTTCATTCCGGTAATGCGGATGCACTGTTAGGGTTAGGCCGTTCAAAAAGTGCAGTAGATCTCATCCTGATAAAAATCCATGCATTATGTTCAAGTTGACATGTTGTAGAAGATATTAGGAACAAAGTATAACATTAAGCATGGGCATAAATCTCTGCAGTGTCAGAAAACTCACGATTGTAACAGTGTTATGAACTGCCCACAATGATCAACTTAATTATATTTAAATCCAAATTTTTACGACCTGAAGATTGTGTTTGTTATTTATAAATTTTACACAACTTTGCAATGCTTGAAATAGAAGATGGTACGTGGGAAGAAGGCTGACAGAGGCTGACAATTTTTTTCCAACATGTACATTTGAAAATATTACCATAATTTGTGTTTAACACACTGTTCTGATACAGTGGCCACTCAGAGGGGTGCGATTTTGCCTTGTATATGCCAGTGCACAGTGCTTAATGATAGACACACCTTCCACATTTTTTACCCCAATTTCTTTTCTTGGGGAAATAAGATTAATAATATATTAAAGAAAAAATAAAGTCAATATAGCACTCAACCATCTTCATAGGAGCTTTGTTATTGCATATTATGATTCGACTTCAGTTTGTTATTTTAACAATAAATCAGTCTAGGTTTTGTTTACAATACACTAAGTATATCCTTTCAAAAACACGAATCTTCAAAAAGACACACTCTTATCAGTATTGTTGTAAAAGCTGAACATAAATTGGGCCACAATTAATGTTGGTGAAATTTTCCATTGACATAAATGGGACTGTTCATGTGTTTAAACACTGAACGTATGTTTACTTTGAAAAATAAAAAAAGAATTAATATGGCCTTCTGTATGGATTTATTTTCCTCTGATCAATTATACTCCAGAAGAAATAATTCAATGAAATTTGGTTATTTTCTTATGTCGGTTCGTGTTCTTTCTCCTAAAAGTATCAACTGCAGATAGGCTGAGGTGAAGAAGGTGCAGTATTAGTAGCAGGAAATTATCTGAGCTTTGCTAATTCACTTGGACAAAGTTGGTATGTCCAACAAACAGTTTAACTGACATAGTAAGTCTGAACAAGTGCTCTCAATGAAAGGTTAAAACTGTAAATCAGGCAGATGTGGCTTCCACCTTAAAATGGTGGCCGGCACGTTCTTTGAAATGTTTCTCCACATCAGACTTCAAAATGGGGTCCGAAATCTTCTGGTCTGCAGAGACTTTACCCACGGTTTAATGACCGTTAATCACACCGAAACATAGCTAGTGTCACGAGCATTCATTTCACTTTGTGAAATCCTGGACTTGTAAGCACAGACTTTGATGATGTGCAGTGTCCCTGCACTAATTGCAAGGGAATTTCAAGAGCAATTTTAATTTGCTCCTTGGCTATGATCGTACACAGCTGTCATATTTCTGCACCTGTACAATCTGTTTTCGAGTGCCAAATTCTGCAAGTCCTGGCTTTTTGCAGCTCTGGATTCCAGGGTTTTGTTGCTAGTTGTTAGATTTATTTAACCCTTGCTAGCTATTAGATTTACTTAACTTTTATAATATGGCTTGATCTGCAACATTTTCAGAAAGCTACAAAAATCTTAAATTGTGAGCACTGGGGAAAGCAAGCTGAGATGTAGCCCGTCCAGGTGTAAACTATGTAAACTGTATATTTTTATTTGCTGACATGTCATTAAAGTGTAGGAGGGCATGAAGTGATGCAAGTGAGTCACACTGACATGACGTGCAGAGTGTGTGGTGCTTTGAAACCATTCCACTGGTTAGCAGTGGCAGTCCTGGTGCCCTGGGTGACTGCCCTGGTGACTGGCTGGCACTGGGCTGCACCTATCAGCGTACTGGCTGGTGACATGTAACTGGTCCTTTCTCTTGGCTTCCAGGTCTCTTGCTTCACAGGAAAAAGTAGTATATTGAATCTCTTTTATTTCCGTGTTAGAAACAGAAGGAACCATGTGTCTGTACTTGTCAGACAGAGGTTATAGAGTCATGGATGGGCTGGATGCAGCACTGCTTTGAGTGGCAGCTTCATACTGGGCTCCGTACGAAGGGATGCGACGAGTCGCAGAGAGGAGGGAATGATGATGCAGCATCAGTCGAGAGAGGGGAATCTGGGGAAGGAGATGTAAATTTCCTCACGTAGAGCTTGTACCTAAAATTGCAAGCAAGGTGGAAGTTACAGATCTGCAATTCCTTTGGGATTTTAGTGAACCAGGCTTCTCTCCTGGGGTTTATGACACTACCTGAATCTCTTGGTAGAACCGCAACCCTGTAATTCACAGCTGGTTGTAATTCGTGCATAATGTAAATCTATCAAGGGCTTTCAATGATGCCTTAAACTGTAAGAGCACTGTTCAAAATTTAAAATAAGAATCTTGACACTGTTTCTAATTGGACAAGGTACTGGCATTCATTAATTTTCATAATATATGGGGTAGATGAAAATTTGTATTTAAATGTTAGCTGCACATGTAAACATACATGTCCAGTATATTCTTTGATGGTGAATATCATTTATTAAGATCATTCTGTGGTAAACAAGAGACTCATAAATTTTTTTTGCAGATCTATATCTGTGCATCTCATTGCACAGATCGTTGCATCTCATCTGTACATCATGAAATTCTGAAGCATCATGAACGTATGTATTCCGGCTAACTAGAATATTTCTACATCACCAGCATAAAGGACATCCGTCATGCTAGCTGTCACCTAGTAATAAGCAAAAGCAGTAAATAACTGATCAGGGAATGGGTCAGTGGGTATTTCATTGTCCCTAAGCCAAATCAATAACAGCTTGTTTGCTGTATCTCTTGTCATCTTCCCTGAAGTCAATGGTGTGCTTTATTGACCTCAGTATCTACTATAATAAATCCTGTATAAATGAAAAAAAAAAAACCTCAGCTCTGTAATGAAAATCTGATAGCTTCTCTGTCATGCTGTCCTATGTAAAGAGCGATGTTCTTTCTGCCCTGTCCCCCAGGACGTTGTCATTAGACATGTTGCAACATTATGAATAAAATTTTATATGAGGTTCATCTTGTAGCTTTTCTATACAGTGGTATTTCTCCCAGTCTCAGCTTTGATCTTTAATAAATTGAATCCTGTTTGCTTCTGTCTTTTATTTCTATGACTTCTTTAATTGATTGGACTTACCATCGTGGGAAAGAAGTGTAAGTGAAAGAAAGCTACATCCACGTTGTACATCATCACTTTTCTTTTTAGGTACAATTAGATGATCATAAAAAGTTGCATTCAGAGACCAGTTCCCTCATTCTCACTGCAGAATTTCAGCCCAGGAAGCAGCTCTGAAGCACACATTTCCCATCATTGCATAACTAAAGTACCTAAAGGTATTGATTTTGAGAGATCTTTTAAAACATGTTTTACCTTCAGAATTATTTGGACTCCAAGGCATTACATACAAGTATGATGGTACCAGTTCTGAGATGTGAATGTTGAAGTGCTGTTTCAGAATTTCCTTATTGGCCGTGTTTTTCTTCATTTCATCCTAGTCTAGTAGAAACAGAGACCATTTGCTGATGTTATATAAAGTCTGTACTTAACAGACTTTAAGAATCTGATGTTTTTGACTGTCACTACTTGGATGACCTATTCATGTCTGCAGATGTCACCCTCACTACCATCCCTGTAGACTGTGATGTTCCTGACAAAGCGCAACTCTGGCAAGAAATACGCAGCTGCTTCACAAGCTACATGTGTACTCGTGTGCTGCTATCGGGAATGTTCAGTACTGACACTTTGTGGCAGGCTTCCAAGCGAAAACTGGATTATATTTAGAAGCTGGATTGCACCTTGTTAAGTGAAAAAGCTTCATAAATACTTTAAAGATCTCAAAAGCTGAATTCTGCCAGCCGTTGAGTCAAGAAATTGTTTGCTGATTTGTATTTCTCCACTGCACAATGTCCAAGTTTCAGTCAGGGTAATTAGACATAATGTGCCCTTTTTGGCTGCCGTTTTATCATGGTGAGCATAAGGATCAACTGCAAAAGATGTCATGAGATTACTGTGTTGTGAGCGCTGGTGCTGTTCTGTCAGCATTTCAAATTTTGCTACAGAGTAACATATAGATAAGTCTAAAGCTGAGGTCAAAGCAATTTGACAATAAACTTCTACAAAATGAAGACAATATTCTCTTTGTTGGCCTGTTTCTCAAGATAGGAATGCTTCAGTCTCCATTCTGTTTCCTGCTGGCATTATTTTTTGGAATATCAATTATGCCTTTGTGAATTTTTTAGGAATAGTGTAAGACTGGAAGAAAAAATCTCATGAATAGATCTGATGTAGCTTGGACAAAAGATGCTGGGGGAGGACTACAGAGGAAGAAGTGGTCACTGTGAGTGTCCTGATCATTCCATCCATTGTATAGTCTGGGTAATTTAAGGTCACTCAGAAAAGAAAATCTCCTTTTCCCCCAAAACAAAAAAAAACACCATTTTGACTGACGGTTTTAAAGCAGTAGAGACCTCTTAATTAGAAAACACCCTTGATATGTATGAACTGGGAAGCCTTACGTCGAATTTACACTCTTAAAGACCAACCCATTCGCTTGCTGTACCAGCACAGCATTGCGCTTTGCAGTGGCACGGCACTGCCACGTTGCACAGGTTAGGGAGCAGCTCTCCGAGCTCAGGTAGGTGCAGAAGAACATCACAATACCCACAGGATCCCAGAGTGTAGCACAAAACCTTCCTCTCCAGGGGCTCTCCAAGCTGCAGCACAGCAGACAGGCGTGGCTTAGTCAGAAATGAAAGGATTTATGGGTTTGCCCGGTCCATGAAGTACAGCGTGCTAACAAGCACTTGCAGACTGAGGCTTGAGCAGCAGTTTCTCGGCTGAAATTGGAGCTACTTTCCCACTGCATCACTGTTCAGAGTGCAGTCAAACTGCTCGAAATTAATTTGTCTGTCAGTTACACAGCTGTAAATTCCAGCACATTTCTAACAAGACTGTAGGAGTAACTTCCACTTAGACAAAAATAGCACCGGTTGTATTTCATAAATGGTATTAACTACCGTAAATATTTAAAACAGGAAGGATTTGAAAATTAACATTTTAAATTGCTTACACACCACTTCATGTTCCTGGGTTTTATGATTAAACAGTAGTTAGATGTTTTCAGGGCCACCTTAGGCAAGATTACTGTCACTCGATCCAGTACAGCGAAGATTTAAGCACAAGCTCGTCTTCATGCAGCTGAGACACCATGCCAAGCCAGATGCGTAGAGTGAAGCGCGAGTCTGTGAGACGCTGCCTGGAATCCCTGCTGCTGCATACACACAGGACTCCCTGCCTTGGCAAGGGCTCCAGGCAGCCCTCTCACGTGGCAATAATTTGAAAACCAAAGGTACCTATTAGCAACAGCAACACACAGGTGGAGGTGAATATGTGAGGAAAGAGAAGAAAACCCTAGGAGTGCTTCTCCAGGTTCCTAGCTTGTGAGCATCTTGAGGGCATCTTTTCGCTGCGTGCATAACTAATTTGCTCAACAGAAGCCTGCTCAGACTTTTCAAACTGCATTAGCATTCTACATCTATATATGGAAACCTTCTTGTTTTTATAGTTTCTTCAGCTTGAGTCCTTTGAAAATCACTTAGTCTACTTCGAATGCTTAACTGTAAAATTAAAAATGAACACTTTTTCTGTAGGATTACTTACGCTTTTAAAGCTGGACTGCTGTCTTGCTGAGGTCAGGCCAAATACTGGGAAAACATAAAATGACAATTCTGAGTGAAGTTCTCTGACAAGGACAATCCTTTATCATCTTGCCGTTGGGAAGGCCCATTTCCTAGATGCCACATATTTAGTGCAGCTTGCAGGCACAAGAGGCCTTACAAACGCTACCTCACTTCAACAGTGACAACGCCATACAGTGAAGATGTTGCAATGACTGTGACTGCTAGAAGGTCCCAGTAAACACCATGCACCATGGTAGAAGAAGGTGATTTTCAATACAAGGTTTGAATTATTCATCTCCTTTCCCTAAAGGCAGGTGGTTTCCACAGCAGTAATCCAGCCACCTGAGTAACAGGAAGAGTTGAATTTCTAATCAAGCTAAAACACCCAAGTGTAAACACAGCGCTGAGCCTGAAATGTGCAGCCCTGTAATCCATCACTTCCTGGGAACAAAAAAACCCACGCCTGCAAGTGTGTTAGGGTTGTGTAAAGAGAAGTGATGGGAATTTACATCAGAGGGAGAATCTGAAGGCAGGCTGGATCGCTGCAAACAAATCACGCCGGCTGGCTCCTCAGCTCTGCTCCTCAGACCACGGGTAAGGTCTGTCTGTGCCTGCAGCCGACAAATCCCTCCTTGCAGCGACAGGGTCAGGTGACGACTTGCAAAACCAATCCTTGGTTTGACTGGGTGTGAAGGGAAGGGTACTTGAAGGCTGCCAAAACCTGATTGTTCCGTGTTAGAAAAATCTCGCCAGGAGCTGGATAACTACATGAGATGATTACTTGGTCTGTTTTAGAGAGCCTTGAGTGCTTCGCTGCCCAAGTTTCTTGGTGTTGCAACAAATGGCAACTGGATCTGGAAGCTTCCTTATGTGAAGAAAAGGGAAGAGCTTCCCTGATTCTAGGATTATTGACTCAGGATGGGTCTCAAACCACAAGCACTTCAGTCATCGAGTGAGTCAGTATCCTCTGAGGATGTCATTAATAACAGGAAAGACAAAATACACAACCCTAATTTAGCACACATTTTGTTCTTAACAACGCTCAGCTTCGTCTTTTGATGTTTGTTTTTTTCATGTTGGCTTTTTCCCCAACAAGGGATTCGCCTATTTTTCTGAAGATAAGAGGCAACCTTCTCCCAACGCTGCTAGGCAAAAGTTGATTCACTGAATGAACCTACAAAGCTGAACTACTTGTCCCTTTCAACTAGAAGACTTTATTTAGGTCAGTCAGCAGCAAAGGCTGCTCTAAATTCAACCAGGAATTTTTATTTTTAGTCAGGACAAAATATCCTTCAGATTTATTGCCACCAAGAAACTTAGTCTAGATCAGACTTCAGAGATCGCCTCTCCCAGCCAAGGCAGAGTCGTGCTGCCAGATTCTCATTCAGCAGATGAACAGCGGCTGTGGTGCTTTACCTGTGCACAGAGCAAGGGCTTGATTTCCTGCGGTTTTTACCCTGAGAACGGTGTCTGGGAAGAACACCACTATGCTGCTCACCCTCCAGATGTCAGCAGGCTATTCTGCCAGATTTCACTTCAGATGACTTCCCTCCATCTAACTTGATTCTGCTGGGATTTTGACACAAATACGTTGGTCTTGGCTTCCTCTCCGAAGAGGTTTCCACTTGCTTTTGAAGTTTTTAAACTTCGAGGAGAATTTGTGCTAGATGCAGAAGAAGGGATTAGCTGTGTTTCAGGGTTTATAGTAGTCTTTGGAATGCTTTTGAGTAAAAACCTCTTGTAAAGTTTTCTAATAGAAAAAAATGACGGACATAATAACTGAAGGGCAAAATGCACTTATACCACGGTGTTGTATCCAAATTCTGCCCACAAACACAAAGAAATCTTTCCAGTTGTGGAATTATGAAGTAGTTAGGGAGACAAAACAAATATAAAATAGGCATCACTAGTCATTTTATTCCACTGTATCTGGAATTCTACCTGTTTGCAGCAACTGGGCAGAAAAGGCATGAGGTTCTGGTAGTGCACTTGCTGGGATGCATCCCCACAGGTGTTAACTGTTTTGAGAAAGGATTTGCAAAGATTCAAATGCAAGTTATTTCCCAATTTCCCTTTGGAAGCCCCATCGGAATTAAGGGCTCGCTCTTGTCACGTTGTTGAAAAATATGTATTTTGCTACCATGTTTGTTACTGAAATGTTAACAACTGTATTTATAGAATTGTTTTCCACTTTATTTTCTGTTTACATTTTACTGCTGCATCCTGTGCAAATCCTGTAATTCATTGAATAAGAAAAGAATGAGCATTGCTACATTTTTATGGGTACTAGGGGAACGGTATACAGCAGAGCAGTTGGAATAAGAATCAAGGGAAATAGAAGATATGGTCTCATATACCCTTTAACGAGCCTGGAATTAAACATCAGTACCATTTTTTTCCAGTCAATTAATTGTCGTATGTCGCAAGTAAACACAAACACCAAATACTGCTACCGGCAGACTGCATGCCAAGAACATAGCTCATACTGGGCTTGCTGACTTCCCCAGCTTCCTCCACCAGCTCAAGCTGAAGCACTTAGTATCTGTGCACACAAAACAAAGGTTTTCCTATTTCTAAACAGGGACATAAACTACCTCAGCAGACTTTGATTCTATTCAGGGACAACAAGCTCATGTAAGCCAGGAACTTTGCTTTTGTTTGCACCACAGAAATGGCATGTTTATTCACTTGAATGCATTCAGTAAATAAGCAAACCTATAAAGTTATAGTTCAACCAAGAGCTAAACATATCCTAGAATTACGTACGAATAAGTCATTAAAGCAAAACAAGTGTATTTGGGCAAAAATTTAAGCTACCCAAATTGAAAGTATCACATCAATGAAAGAAATACCAAGGAAGGTTTTGAGAGGATTTCAGGCAAGATTTGTTATGTTGCGAATGTGATCATGAAAGGATGCAATGACTAAATTTCATTTTTGTATTATTAAATGCAGTTTTTAGCACACTTCTTAAGAACATCCTCCTCTATAATGTGCAGGCTTGCAGAATTCTGAGTGTCTTCCTAAGACTGTGGTTGTCATTTAAGCCCTCCCAGAGTCCGCGGGAAATTCTGTCTGCTTTGAAATTAATATTTTGCTGTCCTATGCTATGATGGGATTTCTTGATTTCAGACGCAGGAAGGAATCCAGGGGCAAGGGGGAGGTATATTTCTTTACCATGGCAGACGCATGGAAAGAAACTTCTAACAGAAGAGCACTGACAGACAGCATTAATTATACCGCAGGCTGATAAAGTCTGAATGTCTGAAAGGCATAAACTTTCCCTGAAGCACAAGGGACCACGAAGGCTGTAACTCCAGGCTCTTTGAAGCTGTGATCTGGTACGAGGAATAAATGCCAGCAGCAATGTAAGCACCCTTGTCCTTGTACCTACCTCTATCACAACAATATTTGTTTGCACAGTATTTGTCTGAACTTGCTCAGGAAATTGGTCAGAATCAAACCGTTTTTCTGTCAAACTTGTTTTAAGAAAAAAAAAAACAACAGAAATTAAATCAAAAGAAACAGTTTGGATCAGTCTCCCCACCCCATTTGCTGCGCTGACCCATGGAGACACACCGGCCACGCTACCCAAGCAAACCGTGCGGAGCAATAGGAGTGCATCCACAGAGTGAAGCACCATGCTGGGGCCCGTTGTCCGCCCTAAGGGCACTTGATGGGGCTGGATTTCAGACCAGCTCTAATCTGACCCAATGCCCTGAACACCCTTTAGCTGGTCCAGAGCGTTTCTGGAGCGTATCTCTTAGCTTAATTTCCTACAGAAGCCAAAGCATGAGAAGTGACAGAGACCTGGAAACTCACTTCTAAGGTGCCAAGCTATAGTGCCAAGCTCGGCTTACCCTTGGCACGTACCACAGCTGAGGGCGCGACGGATGGTGGGGATAGAGCATGGACATCGTTCAAACTGCCCTGACCCCGCAAGTGAGAAGGCAGCCTTTGACTTCTATTTGCTGACTGAACAGCTGCAAGCGGCTTAAGATATGACCGGCCCCCGCTGTGGCTTGCTGCCCTTTTACTGGAGATTTTTCCTTCTGTAGCACCGCCAGTGGCAAGGAAAGTGTGGGTGTTCCTTGTTTGCCTCAGTAGAAATGAGGGTGACCTCGTTTAAACTGCTAGGGGAAGTGTTTTGAACCAGCCTGGCTTACGTGGTGCTGAGGCAGCAAAAGGTGCCCTCATGGGTTCCCCCGCCGGGCTCTGCTCTGGGGGCGGTGGCCTGCAGAGAGGGGTAGCAATGTTCTGCAGAGGTCTGACTGCCTGGTGAACGAACATGGGCATAAACCGCGACTGCAGGGTTTGCAACCGTAAGTTGCCTTTCACCACATGTCTCTAAGCAGACTTTGGGTGAAGACAAGGCAAACATAGTCACAATCTGATTCAGTACAAGATCAGGAAAGCTTGAATTCCTTTTTATGCTCTTTCTTATGCTTCCCCACCATCTTTATCCCTTAACTGATTCGAAGCCTTTCAATAGCTTTGTCTGTCACTCCTCGGTTTTCCTTCCAGAAGATGACTTTATGTGATTGATAAACCAACACACTTGCACAATGCAGCTTTCTCTGTTGGTATCTTTTCTAAGAATTATATTCTGAGCTGATCAACACAGTTAAAATGTATGGGTTTCAAGTCAGATTGTAAGAGAAGAAGAGCGGGATTAAGAGATGCTGGGAAGAAGCGCAGCAGTGGTCTCAAGAGAGATGAAGGGTCCGTGAGGCTCAGCCAGCCGAGGGTGAGAGAAGCTGCGTGTAGGGAACAGCCGGCCACCGCGAGCAGCGACGCTGCCCGAAGCGCCGAGAAGGAAGCAGGTCGCTTCATGGCATGAGGGTCTGCGAGAGGAGGCAGCCTAAGGATGATCAGGGAGGGAGAGCAAGGCTCTGCAAGGGCAGTGCCTGCGGGCTGAGTAGAATTCAGGAAATAGGTAAAAATGTGGGGAGTTAGAACACTGTCCGTCTTCATAGGCATGCTGCTAGCTGTTAAATCAAGATGTAGCTGAGTCTGTGAAATCATATTTTGAAATCTGTAACAGAGATTGTTTTGTTTTGTTGAAAATAAAACTCAGAATCTTCCAGGCAGAGGTTCTGGTCAGAAGCTGAGTATAGCAACATATGCTTTATGCCCTTCGCCAGACCCCAAGCTGACAGGGCTAAATGCACCGTAAAATGGAAATCCAACTCCATGGTAACAGTTTTGGATTTGTACATCCCAAACAAGGAACGGGCCTGCTGGTTTGGATATGTGGTCAGCCCAGCAGCACAGAGGGTATCACGTCTGTGGTGTCTGTGGTTGTTGTGTGGGACTTCTACAATTGACGTTTTTTTCTGATCGAGGGCCCCATGAAAGCACTCGGACTGAAACCACAGCCAGGGGAATCAGGGTGTAAAGAGGTCAAAGCGACAGAAGAAGCTGTTGAGATCCAGAAGAGAGAGGGAGGCTGAAGAAGCCAAGAAAATGTCTCCCAGCTTCTTTTCTTCATTCTTATCAGGAGTTTGTTTACAGAAAAAGAAAATGTTGAAATGTGTTACAGTAGCTAAAAATGAAGCTGTTACAAGAATCTGCCAGCTTTTCACTTATTTTTTATTTATTACTCCTAGAGGTTAATAACTAAATTTCATATGTGAGTGCGGATAATGAATTTGATTTGTCTTGTTTAAGGCCTAGGCTCACCCTGGCAAAACGTAGTTCAGCATAACGGGACCTAACGCTGAAGCACCTCGCACCCCACAGAATTCACAGCTGCTAGTCAGACGCTTGGCTCCTGGCATGGCGCACGGGGAGAGCTCGCTCACTGAAGGCTGGACTCCGAAAAAGAGGAAGGCTGTCCAGCCCAGTTGTTGGGTACTCATCTGAAGAGAATCCATCAATTATTCTGAAAGCTAGGACCACGACCTGGAGCTGGCTTTGAAACCCGAGCACATGCTTGTGAAGGAGTTACGACGGAGAAGAACATGAGGAATCTGGGTTTTTTGCTCTGCACATATTGTGACAACTTTGGAAAATGGAGCAATCTTTTTGTTTGTTGTAGCCTTCAGAACTTGCGTGGTAGCAAGTTGTGCTCTGTACTAGCGATCTGCCTGTACACTGCCACCCACTACAGAAATATTTGCTTCTTTAATAATGCCTCGTGCCTGAACTCTGAGATTTTGTTGGACAATGTCAATGTCAAACATCTCATCTATCAACACTTGGTCAGCTGAAACCTGTCTGGAGCTCATGACTGCAATAGCAGCCCCAGAGAATAAACACAAGTAGTAGCTAACGTCCTCTTTTGGAGCAAGTTTAAAGAAACAGGAACTCTTACCAGAAACACAGACCATATGCAAAGCCACTCTGAATATGAAGCATTCCACGGACAAAGACCCCGAGGGCAAAAATCTGAAAGCATGTTTTGGAGACAGCACTTGATGAAATGAGGCCTTGAGCTGGGAGTAAAGAAAAACACCACCTCATTTTGGTAAGAAGAAAACGTTAATTGAGGCTCATTTTAATTAATAAGCTTGAATTAACTGAATCTATTATTTAAGCCCTCAACTGAAAACAGTCCACATGTCCGACAGAAGGAGTAGCACTGCCATGGGGTAAGGTAGATAACCCAGTTCGGTGCAGTCAGCAGGGAAAGGAAAGCTCCTCCAGAGGGTGATGCAGAGGGAAAGCTTTTGTGCAATAAACCCGCCAGGCGTGCAAAAGCTAAAATCATCTTGGTTCAACGATACCACTGTGGAAGAACAGCAGCTATAAAAATAAGGAAAGCCAGGCAAGAACAAAGCATCAAATGCATGTAATGAAAACTCGTCAGCCTTTTTTTCAAAAAATCATAGGATATAAAGCTTTTTAGCATAAAGGTGCCCCTCTCAGATTTTGCATTAAGGTTGGGCAATCGAACAAGTGTTTCCTTATTGAACAGGGAGCAGGATTCGTGAAACGCACCGGTACCATCATCGTGGACCGTACGACGTGGTAAAGACATGGGACTTGCAACAGAACAACCTGTTTGGTTTCAAACACAGTGGCTGTCATGGCCAGCCCTGACTGTACCTGCTCACCCCTCCAGGGCTCCCCCCACCCTGCCCGTGGCCCGGTGCCCCCCGGCTGCCCTGCTCCTGGCTGGGGCGGTGGGATGGGCACTGGCTGCCAGGCCCTGCCGCCACCCACCCTGAGACTGCCCAGGGCTCCCAGCCCTGGGGAGCCACCAGCCCCCGCGGTGCCCTGACAGCTTTGGCAAGTGAGAATGGGGGGAAAAGTTACTTTGGAAAATGGACATCTAGAATTTGACCAAGCGTGCCTGAGGTACTGAATGAGTTAATTGTTCACTGAGATGCAATCACATCTATGAACTTTGTAATAAAAGCAGAGGCAATAAATCTTTAAGAAAAGGTCCCACACTTTTGGTCTGTGGAAATTCCCTGTGAAGAAACAGAGCTCAGGTGAAACATCTGATTTATAGACAACGGGGCTTCGTCCAGTAAGCTGATGTTGTCTTCAGAGCAGAAATGGAGAGCACCGCATGCTGTGGGAGGTTTCCAGTCGTTGACAGAGACAGGAGTGGCTGAAATCTGTCTCACGAAAGTTGCAGCTGCTGCGATTACTTTGGAGCTGAGGAAGGAAGAGATGTCTGTCTCTTGTCGGACATTTTGGTCAAGTATGGACTTTAGCAACTACTGGTAGGGGGAAGAAAGGTCAGAAAAGCTGGGTGGAAATGCAACCTGACCCATGTGATGCAGCAAATTTAAGTGAGGAATATTAAAAAAGATCTAGCAGACCGGCTGAGAGTAACGCCAATCTAGCGCATGCCGGAGCTGTGCTGCGTGGTACAAGAGAGGGGCTGGGGAACAGGGGCCGGCCGGCCAGCCACCTCCCCACCGACCACCCGCACGCGGTGGGAAGACCTTCACGGCCGGCAAGGAGGTGTCTCGTTGGAGAGGTGGAGCTGAACCTTTTGTCCCGTTCCTGGTCCTCACCCAGGCTGAAAACTGAGCCAGCACGCATGTGAGGGGCTTCAAAAGGAAGTAATTTACCTTAGGCACACAAGCAGTGAAGGAATTTCTACCGATTAAAAGAAAATTCGAGCTTTGCACAACTGGCCAAGTCCCCAGATGTTCATAGATGTATGGAGCTTTGTACAGCGTATCTGTGGGGTTTTCCAAATTCCAAAACAATTGCATAAAATGAGTAAGAAACCAGTTTGGGGTCATTTTCAGAGCGGGAAAAGGAAATGCCATGTTTCCAAACCCCTTTCCTGTGAAACACAGATGCTGGCTCTTACGAACTGTGAGCGGGACTGACGCAAGCAGGCAAAGAAGGAGAAAGGGAAGGAGTTTGTTGGAGTGACAGTGCAAGCTGCTCTTCCCATCCCCTCTGCTCCCAAAATCCCTCTTCCCCACCACCCCCCCTGCTTGTGCTTCTTTGCAGTTGTTTTAAATCCTAAGAAAAGTCTTAAGAGTTTTACAGTCTTTTGCAATACATCCGCACCACAAGAGAATACTCACTCTTTCTATGATATATTTTTAGGCTGCACAAATCTGGTCCTACTCTACTGGTAATGGTTTCTTGCAATTTACTGAAACACTCTTTTAAAAAAACACAGGCTGCCTTTATTGGATGACAAAGTTTTCACGAATTCCGACGTCGTCGTGCTTCCCAGACCTGAGTACGTGCAATGCAGTAGCCAGACACGCGCTTTACATTCCCATAGCATGGTGCCAAACAAAGTACTCAATCAGAAGTCAAAATAACTTAATAAATACCCCAATCTGACTCAGCCCTCCCCAAATTAGGGCTTGTCTGAGTGGGGAAACTTTCTGGCACGGTGATTGTGGAAAAAACTCGTTCCCCTGGAGCAACTTCAGAAGCGTGGTAGTTTGGAACAGAGTTGCAGAGCTTCCACATCGGGATTTATACCGTATAATCCGCAGTGGAATAACTCTTTGGGTGAACTTCATGGTGAGCTGGTGCTGTGCAGACAGGCGAGTTCAGGTGAAATCCTGGGCAAGCCTCGAGTTCCAAAGCAACCACAGGGAGGTACAAACCACATACCTGGATGTGGAGACTGGGGTGGGGGGGGGCTGGTGAGAGAAGTGACCCCCGGGGCGGGCAGCCGGGCAGGGTGTCTGTCCGAGGGGATGTCTCCTGGCTGGGCTGGGAAGCTGTGGCAGGGGTGCTGCCTGCAGGACACCATGCTGGGCTCCAGGAGAGGTGGGAAGCGTTTCTGCCTTCGCTGCCAGGAGCCATGTGGCAGCTGGCCTCAGCAAGGGGAAGAATGAGGGGGAAGGGGAACACGGGGAAGAACTTCTTCCCTCTGAGGGTGACGGAGCACTGGAACAGGCTGCCCAGGGAGACTGTGGAGTCTGCTTCTCTGGAGATATTCAAGACCCGCCTGGACACGGTCCTGTGCAGCCTGCTGTAGGTGACCCTGCTTCGGCAGGAGGGTTGGACTAGATGATCT
>Ga0065711_1004925_pt1 | contig 41199 bp, 19 predicted proteins | sample Hoacrofraction12_FD_59098 | JGI IMG/M metagenome (GOLD analysis project Ga0065711, IMG submission 59098) | Hoatzin crop microbial communities from Cojedes, Venezuela - Epithelial fraction 12 v2 (version 2) | ecosystem: Host-associated > Birds > Digestive system > Esophagus > Crop | place...
GCCCCGCCCGGGGGCGGTGCCACCGCTGCTCCCCGCCCCGGCCTCGCCCGCAGAGCGCGGCTCTCCGGCCCTCGGGGCTCCGCCCCGTGCCGGGGGGGACTCGGTGGTGGGGGGCCGTGGGGGGTGCCCGCGTACGGCGGCGCCTGCAGAGAGGCGTGGGTCTCAGTCCTGCGGTTCCCTGGCTCCAGAGCCTCGAAGGCCGCCATCCGCCGCCTCCTGTTAGTGACGGCCGCGTCCGGGCTGCGTTGTTAGGGAGAGCAGTAAGCGCGGGACAGCAAAAAGGACAGCCCTATGGACAGAGAGTAAGCGTTTCAGCTTAGTGAACTGAAAGTAATGGTGGGCTACCCAGAAAGAAGTGCCAGAGATAGATAGGGAGAGGTGATGTCAAAAATCAATAAATCTGCTGTGTAATCCTGAGAGGGTTAAGTTGCCTTAATAACTAGCGTTGATGACAGAGAAAATACAGACAAATAGGAGTGCTGCTGGTGTGTACTGGGAGAAGAAGGGTGAAGGTTACCAGAGGAAAAAGCAGGGGGTCTGTGAGAACGAGAATAAGAGACTTGCTCTGGACAGAAATGGAGGACACACGTTATAAAGACTAATTAAGGAAAACGAATCTGTGAGGAGACCTCTTGGTACGGCCAAGAGGTGATCTTTTGAGGTGGAGTTTGTAGAAGTTTGCATAGTCAGGGGCGGGAAAAGGTTTCAAATGTGGAACAATTAGCCACAAATTAGCTTTTGTGGAGTTCAGCAGTTAAGTATTAAAAGCAGGTCCTAGTTGTGTGCCCATATGTGTGTGTATATATACGTGTATATATGTGTTTGTGCTGAGGCTGTCCCTGAGCGTCCTGGGGCGGTTCCATGTGAGCTGCTCTGCCCCGAAGTGGTGAGGCAGTGGTTCTGTGATGGGGGTTGCCCTCTGCATGTGTCTTGTATTGTTGTAGCTGTTCTGGCTCATCCAGTGAATTTAGGTTGCTGTTAGAGGCTTACTCCTACAGGGAGCAATATATGTGGCAGATGTTTGCAGTGACACAAAACAGCCTTTCAAAAGAGGCTGCATTTTTTCAGTCAACCCAAACATGTTCCTTTGTGAGAATTGCAAAACAAACCAAATGAAGATGTGTACAGGCTTGTAACACGAATTTCTAGTGCTTTTTTTTTCTCTGGTGTGGGACAGCTCTTTCTTACTGTGGTGTACAGGTGTGTCTGTTGCATGCTAGTCATACTCTTTGCAAAGGTTTGGATTCTGGATTGTCTGTAGCTTGTATTTTGTCACTGGCCTTTCACTGCATCTTTGAGGTAATTCTGCTCATTTGTTGACAGGCCTTGATAGCACTTAACGTGCACCTGGCTACGTGATTTCTACTCCCCTGTTGTAGGGGAGAGACCAGTTGTCTCACTTCATGTGACAACAGTTGGTCAAAGTTGTACATACTGGTCATAAGATAGCATAGAAATTCTCCACAAATGTAAACATATGTGCGCTTTATTGCATTTTTAACTAGGTAATAAGAGCAAGTCTTAATAACCAGGAAACAGTGGTAAGTTATTTGTGTGGCTTCAGCGTAGAAGTTGGACAGAGGTAGACAAATAAATACAAGCTAAAAGTGCTCTTTTGTGAATTTGTTTTGCAGATGTTTTCATGTTATTTAACGCTGCTATTAACTACACACTGTAAAGCAGAGCCAGTGTTTGGAAAATGCAATTTGTTCCTCAAGGAAAGGAATGAGGAAAGATGTTTCTGTGGAAGACTGCAAGTAGAGTGTTAATACTGCACTTAGCCGTGACTCAGTTTGTAGATCCTGGCCTTGCAGACAGGTATGTTTTGATAGAGCTTTGCACTTGTACTCCAGTGTCATTTCTTGTTTCACCTCACTCAGAGTAGCTGCAGGTTCCTGGTGAAAGGGACTGCACTGCTTCTTTCTGCTCCCATTCTGCTTACTTGTTTGCCTTGCGTGTCCCTTTGCATAAAATCTAGTGATAGTGTGGCTGCAGGAGGGAGATGGATTGGTTCATCAAACTGATCTGACAGAAAACTGACCTCCATAAATTTAACAGAAATACAGCCTTCTATCATGCAGGGGAACTGAACTGATTCATATAGCGAGTGCACGGTGTCTGCTTCCCATGCAAGGGAGGGGCTGGAAATCTGCTGGTGCTTGTGGGAAGAAAGTGTGGAAATAAAACCATCCCTTTGGTGGTAGTCTACCATTACACTGGATTGATTATACTAGGAAGTCTTTTATCGCTCTTAAGGTAGCTGATTGTATGACAGAGGTCAGTATGGATTAATCCACGTTTAGTAGTGCACAGACATTACACGGCGGTTGGTGTCTGTGTTAGAAACTTTATGGAAACAAGTTTGAGGCAGAATTTGCTTTTGGTTTGTGTGTTATTGTGTATAAAAAGAAAATCAAGCAATCTGATAAATTATCTGCAAAACCAATAGTCCAATGGGTGATTAGTTTGCATTTTTTTTTAATACACTACATTTGCTTGTGCTACTCAGGTGGTACTAAATAGAAAAAATACAGGCATAAGCAGCTGTTACAAAACTCTCCTGGTCTGTACCAAGGACAAATGTTCGCTGGTGTAAGACTGGGTGAGGAAGTGGAGCTGAGTTTCTTCACTCAGCTTGCATGCCTGCCAGAATCCAGGCCTTCAGCTGTAGAGCTAAAAACCGCTGAACAGCTTTCCCCGCCTCCCTTCATAAGATTCATTGCATCACATGCAGAGTGTTAAAGCTATGTGCGTTAGGATATTCTCGAGCAACACAGAACTGTAGCTGTCACCAGCATCTTGTCTTGAAATCCTTTTCTGTATGCTCTGATGTTTGTCGTTTGAGTTACTTATTTTTAAGTTATGTCTCAATATTTCAGATTATTGGGGGGGGAGGGGGAGGAGGAAGTGTCATGATTCAGGAAAGGCCTGATGCGGTGAACTTGCTCACACTGAGGATTTCTTTTTCAGAAGTACTGATAATGGACAGTTCGTGATGCTCCTTGTAAGAGCAAGGGTGATGGAATTCCTCCACTTTGTTTTTGAATTCTATCAAAAGTATCTCTTTGTGGTAACTGCTTAAATTCTGTAAACACTTGTTGCTCAAAAGCATCCGTTCCTCTGTCTATTGAATGATTTTTTTTTTCTTGTTTTGTTTTAGTTCTTTTCCCTTATAGCAATATACTAACAATGGTTTTGTTGTATATGAGGAGGTAACGTTTCACAACAAAACCAGCTGTATGTAGTCCTTAGATTCCTAATTCTCTCTTCTACTTCAAATGTTTAAGACTTACTTAACATGCTCCGTATTACAGCTGTTCCTTTTTTGTTGTTGTTGTTGTTAACTGTGCTCCCGCTTCTTTGCATGCTTTAAAATAGTTCTATTTAATTTCTGTAATTCATTTTGGTCAATGAGAGATGCTTGCATTTCAGCTGCTTTGCTGCAAATGCTAACTTCTCTAAAGCAGAAGTACACCTATTTAATTGTGGGATTTTGAGCCTGCACTGAACAACCCTCCTTTCTCTCCAAAGCTGGGATCTCCACAGTAAGAGTTGGTGAACATGGGAAATTTTGGGTTGGGTTTTTTGTTTCTTGGTTTTTTTCATTTGTTTTTGGCCCAGTGTTGATTAAATAACTGTTTCTTTGGTGTTGAAAAGTGTAGTAAAGAGGGATGCAGTCTGTATCTATTATCCTAATGTGAGTTTTAGTGCTGTTTTAATTCTGAGTAGCTGTAGGACTTCTGCTGGTGTGCTCTACTGTTTATGAAGAAAATCGTGAGTGTGTGAAGTCCAGAAGACAAGCTGAAAGTTTGGTGCTTTCCCCATTAAAATGCTGAAAATAGGTGGAGAATCAACTAAATATTACTTTTCCTGATGATAACCCTGAACCCTTTTTAAAATAACTTTAATTAGTTTTCTTTGGAACTTGTGGCAGGACATTCTTAATGCTACTTTGATTTCCTTCTTGTACAGTATTATAACTAAACTTTTTTTTCTAGCTCTGTATTGCCTGTTTGCCCTTCAGGCTGCACAGATTACAAAATGGGATTTGTCTGCTTCTGGCCACTGATCTACAGTCTTTTTTCTGTCCTCTAATCTGCTGTTCTTTAGTACTTTGATTCCTCATATTCTTGGGTGGCCTTTCTTGTCCCTCTCTTTTGGATTTAGTGTTTTCTCTAGCTTTTCGAGGCCGCTTTCTCCATGTTCATTGTCTATTTGGCATCAGCATGATCTGTAGCTTCGCTCTTTCTTCCTTTCATCCTTCACAAGATCTCTGCTGCATATGGTGGTCACCTTTCTTTAAAACTGCTTTAGCAAAAGCTCTTTCAAAAATTTACGCAATCTACCATCTACCTTCTTGCCTGTTCTTATCTTCACTGTTCCCTCCCCACTATGCTCCTAGTTTGAGATCTGTCAGCTCTGCATGATTGAATCAGTGTAAATAGGCTTGGCAAACAGTTTTGGTTTCTTATATATCTGCTCTCCCTGGGTCCTCAGATTTCCGCCCCCCCCCCCCCCCGCTAGACAACCCGCTCTTTTCTCTCTCTCGGCACCATCTCTTGAGCGCTGTCTCTTTCTCTGCTTTTTCTGTCTTTGTCTGTTGTCTCCAGGGCCTCCACTGTCACATCATACAGTTCTTCCATCATATCTGGCATTTCTGACCTGATCTTCCTCTCTAGCTGGCCTGCATTTTCTCATTAGTTACAGGCATCCCCTACTGATTCTGTCAGACTTTTTTTTTTTAAGGTATTTCCCACAGCTTTTCTAATTTTTTTTTTCCTTGTGACTTTTAAAAATGTCCTCTAACAACTAAAGCAAACTGGTGGGCTTTTTGTGTTCGCTTGCTTTTTTTTCCTTTTTTGTTTTGCATATTGACTTCCTGGAGCCATTCTGAAAAATTTTCCAACCATCCATCCCATTTGTAGTTCTTAACACCAGTACCATCTGTATTTCTAAAACTACTGATGAAGGTTGAGGTGGCATGTTAGCCTGCCTTTGTGATTTGAGGATTAACATGTTAAAGCTATCTAATGGCCATCATCATGCAATTTTTAGGTCTTTTAATATGGCTTGTTCCGAGTCTGCTTCACTAACAGTTTATGCTGTCAGCATGTTGCCTTCAGCTTCCAGTTGCACAGCTTTAGCAGTCTTCACCTACTGACATTCTCTTTCCTAAGGCCAAGTTTCCCAGGAGATTTTTCTCATGTGACACAATCTTCTGTAAACTAGAGCACTGAAATCTCTTAGCAAAATTAGTTCATCAGGCTTTAGTACTAGGTGACCTCAGTGTGAAACAGCCTCTAAAATATATTTTATGTGTCCAGATTGTCTAGGTAATTCCATTAGTATCATTCTCATGGTAGCTGAGCAGGTAGATTGTCTTATTATCAGAGTGCCAGAATTAAATTCAGGCTAATTTAGTAGATGGTAAACTCTGCTGGTGATATGGGTTCCATGTAACTCTTGACTTCCATGGACGTCTCTCCATTTTGTGAATGTGAACTTTTTCTAGAGAAATACAATTACATTTCTCCTTGTTAACACCTTTGTTTTTTAAGTAATACACAAAATAAGTGCAAAATGAGGTGATATATTTGGTGTACTGTCATAAAAGTAGGAGAGCTCTTTTTTTTTTTTTCCAAAACCATCTTTGAGTTAATGTTTCACTCTTTTGATATTGCCACCTGTATTGGGACAGTTAAGATCAGTTAAATCTCACAGGGATGAGCATTGTATAAATTACTGAATAGTGAGACTGAGCAATTAACTGTTTTTTGTGGTAACAGAAAAAATAAACAGTCGATATTTGTGTTGTTTTATGAAGTATTCTTTCAAAATATGCAGAACTTCTGTTTCCTGAAATCAAGTGGACTGCAACAAACTAAAAATATTATTTTGGGTTTAAAACTAGGAGAAAGAGTGACCTTGGATGGGGGAGACTGGGATAGTTATAACACTTTTGATATTATATATATATATATTCTTTTTTTAACTTGAGATGTTGGCTATATCAAGGTGAAAGGTTGTGCCCCAAGAATGCCTTGTGACTGTGGATTTATTTGCTGTCTTCCACTTCCAGTCATGTCATGTAAGCAGTACAAGTCCAGAAATTTAATTTCTAATTTTCCTATCAAGCTCCAAGTTTTACCAGTAGCCACTGTGTTTTGCTTTTGTTGATTACATTGCCTTCAGGACTGCCTTCATCATTTCATACAAAGCAACAACATTGAAGTATGTTAAGGTTGCTTTTGCAAGTCTTATTTATTACGTCCCAAGTCCTTCATGAAGTTTGTTAATGCTGGAGCTTCCTGACAAAGAGATTTTGTGACATTACCAGGAAGTTGTCACATCCTCTCCACCCTCCCAGCAACCCCCTGTGCTTGGAAACAGCTGTAGCAGTTAGACTATTTCCACCAAAATGTTTGACGTTTAGCAGTTACGTGCTGTGGAATACAGGATCTTAGAATGGTGGCTTTAATTTATAGGCTTGGCTACTGAGTTTTTATAACCATATTTGCTTTAAGGGGAAAAAAAAAAAAACACATGAGTTTAGGGAAATGAGAAAATCAGCCTGCTGCCCTGATCAGCAGAGCTGTTCAGCACTTACGGAGCAACAAGCAGCAACTTCCTTGGATTGTGAGACTGCTGTGAAACACAGATCAAATCACTGGGGATGAGCAGTGGTTCCCTGGCTCTGCATCCTTCCCTGAAGGCACAAAGAAAGCTTGTACTGTCTCGAGATGAGATCCAGGAAGGATTGCACCAGGAAGCAGGTGTGCTATTGCCTTTTGTGCTCTCTATAGGACATCCAGGTTTCCAGAATGATGTAAGAGGTTACAGGGAAGCTGTTCAGTTTTAGTCCTAGAGTCCCAGGGATGAAAATGAGCATGCTGTTACTGTGCCAGCTGCAGCTGCCATCTCATCTGCTAGACTGGATCAGACACTACCCTTGCAATTCTGATTAAAATGTGTTATCACCTAACTTTAGGTAGCAATCTGAGTTCCTTGTAGTTGCTCAGAGCAGTGATTCTGGTTGGGATTGTTCGTGTGACAAAGAATTTGACAATGGAACAATCAATTCTGAAATCTCTCATAGCATCTAATTTGCTGTACCTTTATTGTTTCCCTTCACTACAGTCTGATTAGTGCACAAACCCTGCATGGTATGAGTCTGCTATTAGGTTGGTTGGTTTTTTGTTTTAGTTTTTTTTTCCAGCAAAAGTTCTGTTTTCTGCCTTCTGTTGAAAAGTATGTAACGATTTCTGTGGGAATGTGTTTTCTGATTCTTCTTTGAAATCCGGTATCCTTCCTGATGTAGCTGTGCAGATAGTATGAAAGTCTTCCATCATGATAGTCCTTAAGTAGTAAATGTTGCTTGGCTCAGTGTAATAAAAAGCTAGTTACTTCTGTGAACCAGGTCCTCACTGATTATAGTATCAGTCAGATGCCCGTGATTTATTGTAGTCCATTATGAAGACCTTAAAGATGGTGCTGTAGTTCCAGATGACAAGAGGGAGGTTTCTTGCTCATGTTGAGGGTGACAAAATCTCCTCCAAATACCACTGGTCAGGCTAGCTGCAGCTTGCGTTTTCTCCTGAGATACCTGAGTTGTTGCAGTCTGTGTCACTGCTTGAAGAAGGGTTCAGTTGGAATGTGTCTTCTGCTGTTTTATACGCCATGTAAATTTTCTTTTGAAATACGGAACACTGTATCCCTTACTAAATTCTTCAAGGGCAGACTTCTTGATCCTGTTGTGAAAAGAAGAGAAGGCTTTTACATGCAGCGCTGGCGAGTAAGTATGAGGTGAAAATAAAACAATCTTCTTGGCGTGCTTTTGTAAGGGGAGAGTATATTCAACTAAGAGCTTGTTCACTAATTGCATGTATTAATTTCTCAGAAGTTGCTGTGACTGCAAGTATACTCATTGCTTTCAGAAGTAGTATAGTTTTTTAATATTAAAATAATTCTATTCATTTAGCAAAAGAAATAAAAAGAGGAAATAAATGGTGTAACTGTCTATTGTCACATGCAAAATACTTGATTTGTTAAAAGAACCATGTAGAGAGGAAGCATTTTATCTTAATCTCACAGAGTTCCATTAAGCAGCAAAGAACCACTACTTTTGTGGTGCAGAAGTCCACAGATCTGGCTCTGTGGTGGGTGTCTCCCATGGAGATCTTGCTCAAGGTTGGAAAAGCTCACACACTGAATCAGTAGGACCCAATTATTAGCTCCCCCCCCCATACCTCTGTGTGTGTGTATACGTACGCACTATTCCAGCCACAGTCACTAGTCGTACACACGCTCCTGGCTGAGAGGAGTGCTGGAGCTTTTTAATTTAGAGAGCTATGTTACTTGTGGGGATTAAGTTTTGTCTTTAACAAAATTATCAGCTTTCACTGTAATGTATGACTATAGAACACATGGCTCTTACTGCGGTTACAAATAAGGTATTTTCAGCAATAACTGTTCCTTTAGAAAGTATTCAAATATCCGTGAAAGCCCCCAAAGAAAACCCTTCTTTCCCCAGGCTAAACACAAACAAGGAGGGCATAGCTGGTTATTCATAAGTAGTCTAGTCCCTTTTCCATTCCACATAGTCATTTAACAGTACAGGCTGGAGTATTTCTATAAATTGATTTCCAGGCCATGCTGGATACTTTTTTGGAGGGGCCCAGCAACAAAGAGGCATACAATCTTTGTATAGAATCCTTCTAGTGGCCAGCGTTCTCCTGCTTTTCCCCTTGCTGGACACTTGTAAATGTGACAGTGTGATCCTTGTATGTAAATGTGATTGTACAATCCTTGTTGGAGCTAAACTGTTTTTTTAGAGTTTTGAGGGGTGTTTTGGTGGTATTTTGGGTTTTTTTTTGTGCGGTTATCCTGAGAAATTGAGGCCATTCTGGTTTTGTCAATTTTTTTTTTTAAATTCCTCTTCAGGTGAATAGGATTCTAGTACGTGTGCTAGATGTCAAGTAAAAACATTTCTAGATATATTTTAACATCCTCAAGCATGTAAAAAGTGAGCTAAAATAATAATCCAAGTAGGCAAAAATAAGAAAAAAGATTTGCTTATATCTCATGTTACACAGTAGAAAATAATTTAGAATACACTATGTAACCAGGTGGCAAGCAACACTTCTTTTTGTCTTTAACAGCTCTCGGAGAAATTGCATGTAGTTCAGCAATGTTCCTGTTACCAAAACCTCTGTGGTTTTGGGCATAGCATGGTGTCTGTCAAACAGTGCCTGTTCAAATGAGTTTATTATTCAGAAGATCACAGATTAGAGCGTGCTTTGTGATTATGGTAATGGACTATGATTTGGGGCATTCGGACTGCTTCTGTTGCAGTCTTCCAACAAGACTTTAAATGAGACAGTTAACCTTTCTTTCTCAAGCTTTTTACAAGCATTTGCAGTAGTTTTGGTTATGAACAAGCCTTAAGAAGATCATCCCAGCCTTCAGGCAGTCATCCATGCTTCTTTTTTGTGCCTTAAGATACTTTAGCTTTGAATTTTTCATTTGTCTCTATTTGCTGGCTAATGGAAAATGTTTCTGTCCTCCTTTGAGAATGGTAGGAAAGACATTTTGAGAGATTATTTGAATTAAAGCAATTTAGCATGCACATTAATTGCAAAAATGGTTAAATTTGTCATTGCACTTGCCTAAGCATTATTCCCATTTTGTAGACTAGTGTGGGTGTAGGTTCCTCATTAAATAACTTCTGAGCAGTCTGGAGGTGGAAGTGATGTGTAGGTCATTGCTGAAATGTGTGTTACAGCCCATCACAGGTGTGTGGTGTAGGCTTATCTTGAGCTCTTCATTGTATTGGTAACTCCAAAATTTGCAGAAGAATTTTGTGGGCGTGCTGCTTTGGATGTTCTTGGTTGCTATTCTGACAAAGGCTTCGTAAATAAATAGAGAAATGTACTGGTGAATTCAGGTTTCTGTGCTATGTTTGCTGGTGTTTTGTTCAAGGCAAACTAGCAGAAGTTGAAACCTCTGTTGGGTCCCTAGTGGTGGTGGTCATTCAGCCTTTGGAAGCTGGGTAGTGTAGCTCAGACTACCTTGCTCAGTTTCTATACATTAGTGATGTAGTGCAGCATTGGTTTGGCTGTCCAGAAGAGGCAGGACCACTGTGAAGAGGTGCAAGGAAGGACAGTAGAGAATTCCATTGGAAGGTTTGTCTTTTATTTTTGCTGCTTCAGAGAAGGGTGGTTTGCATGTGTCTGAATTGAGCCTTATGTTTGAAATTACTCAGTTGGTCTTCTAAGAAGAGCTTGAGGAATCATGCTGCACAGTGAGAACAGGCTGTACTGCAGCAGAGTGACAACCAAAGGAACTCCTTGAGCTAATTTATTAATACAGCAGTTAGCGTGCTCTCTTTGCATGTGCAAGGAGATGTGGCTATAAAGGAGCCTAAGCACTATTTCCGTAGGTCTTATTCTTCTTTAGTTGCCTTATTCATCCTTAGCAGCAGCAGTGAATGGCTGCTAGTGAAAATTAAAGCAGTCTTTAGGTTGCTGTCTTGTATGGTGAGTGCAGAGTCATTTTCACAGTACTCTAAACTGAGCTTTGCTCTTTATTATATCCCAGGTAACTGGATTTGTAATTCAAAGCTGTGTTTCACAATTCATGTTATCTGTTTGCAATCTGCAGCTCATTAGCTGACGTGACAGACAGTACAACATTAGCACCTAAACTGAAGAGTGTAATGTTTCTAATGCAAAGATAGAGGGGATAGCATTTGAGGTTAAACATAACTAGTTTTTATTGCATTAAACTAGTTTTTAGTGTGTGGTTTTCTTAGTTTCTGTAACATTTTATCAGCGTCTTTTCAATAAAAATCGTAAAGCTGAGTTAGTTGAGGTCATACAGTGTCTCAAGTTGGTTAGACAGAAAGTAAATTTAAATGTTCTGTTTATTTTTTATGCATTATGTAATAGGGGCTGTACAGTATTATTTCCAGTCTTACCTTTTTAAGCTTTCATAAAAGGACCTAAAGTTGTAATAATTTTAAAGGACACACTATGGTAGATGAACTTTTCAAGTAGGAGGAAGATAGCTTTTACTGTAATTCTCATGATATTCCTTAATAATGGAGTAACACATAAAAGGCTTCTAGCTAAATGGGCAAACCTTCCTTAAAGTGGCAAAACATTTCTTTAGAAGAACATTTACTAACTGTTACATAAACTCCAAAATTTCTATTCTTTATATTGGGTGTCTACTTTGAGGTTGATTTGGTGTTTGATCTTTTACCTTTCTTTGTCCTCTTTGCTTAAGCTTTTACACTGTGTTTTTTATCTGTACTTCTGGTATTCTCTCATCTCTGATTGTTTTATGTTTTCAGGAGTCTAGCAGTTTTAGAATATTTCTTTAAAATCAGCTTTATACTCACCACTATCTGTCCATACACTTTTTTTCTTAGTTTTAAAGAATTACTTGTTTCAAGGTAGAACTTCCTTTGTAGCATTTTCATGCCAATTAGTATAAAGAAATTTATTAAGTCTTTCTGTCCTTAGGATTTCAGATCATGGCTATGTAACAAATGGGTAAAGAACAAAGGCTGGATTAAAAAGAAACCCAAACCCAAATAATATCATCCTCTATAAATACAGCCTTCTAAAATGAAAATTTAATTTCTGAGAAGAATCTTGAACATTGTTTTTTATTTTTAAGTTGCCCTTTAGGAACAAAAACAAACCAACATTTAATTCAACTCTACTATGTTATGATAACATGCTGCTAAATTTCTTAAACTAAGCAGGAAAAGGTCACATCAGTTTTGGAGGGGGTACATGTGGTACCAGATTTGAGATGTCATGGGTTTGATCCTTAAGATTTTACTTTTCATTGTGCTGTTTGAAACTCCTTTTGGATATAACTGAGGACGTTTGCTATTAGAACTCTTGATACATCTTCCCACAGTAAGGGTCTTGCGTGCTGCCAATGTGAATGGTGAGAAGGGCTGTTGGGCTAAGGTGGCTTAAGTCACTTTATGCATTAATACAATTGAGAAATACAGCTGTGCGGGCCCTTATACAAGGCATCCTTTATCCATGACAGAAGCTAGAAAGTAAATGACCTTGATATCTGATGCTTAAGTGGAGTGCGAATTAGGCAGTGCAGGTGTTATAGAGCTGTCTTAAGTGGTGGTTAAAAAGCTGTGAGATTTACCTAGTAGTAAACGTAACTAGAAATGCAAAAGTAAAGATTTGTATTTTTCCTTAACTAGTGAAGCAGTAGACTGATTGTCTGTAATAAAGGTGCTCATTTAATACTAGGCAAAGTTGGAAGTTGGACCTCTTTCCTTTTATGAGCAAGTGTTAGTTTCTTAACATTTGGGATGTACACTATTAAATGTTGCTGACTACTGCATATGCCAGTTTTCCAGAAATTAGAAGTTCCTCCTGGGAATAGTCCCATGGAATGTCAAGTATCAGGTTTCTGATCAAACAACTGCTGTGGTCGTGTTTAAAGTGGCATGGGTAGCATGGTCATGACTGATCTTTTGTTCTTTGGTTTGCATGCAACAGCTTTCAATAGCTTCCTAGGCACTTTGCTGCATGTGTTCTTTATTCTTCAGAAATCTGATTTGCACCATTATTGTAGTAAAGCCTCATACCCAAACAATTCTCCCCAAAACATGAAGCCCTTTCTTTGCATTCCTCATTTGAGGAACACAATGGGCTAATGCCATGTGGTTTTCTGAAGATCTTTTCAGGTTCTGTTTCGGGCTCTGGCTTACATGGGCAGCACTGGGCTTTCTGCTGCTAGACTTCTGGGAAACACCTTTATGTTCTGATAGTGACTTCCTACCCAGCCAGAGAGGGATGCTTGACAGGTGCTGGACCTCCAAGTTAAAGCAGTATCTATGTACTCAAGATTACACTTTAAATTGAACCTGGAAATAGTCACCAGTACAGCCTGATGTGTGGTATAAATGCTTTCTGTATGCAGCACTATAGAATAAATGTTTATTTTCTGTATCATCTGATCTGTCTGAATGGATCCCCAATACAATTAATTTCCTTTACTTACTCTGCATATGACTGGGTAATAAGTGCAAGTCCACATCTGCAAGTAATTTTTTCTTTGTTGTTTGCTTTTTTTTTTCCTGTTGTTGAACACACATTCAAAAAGTGTCATCTAGTCATGGTTTTTGGACATGCAGCATCATGCAAAGATCCACACAAATCCCTTGATTCAAGCTAATTAATCAACAGGCACCGCCTCTCAACAAAAGCATGTTTTTTTGAGTTGTAGGGTGTTTCACATAGAAATGTTAATGCTTGTTCTGATGTAAAAAGAAGTGGAAAAGTGAGCAGTAGTGATAATCATGATAGAAGTTTGAGGAGAAAAATAATGAGGTTAAAAACTTCAGAATGGGAAGGTAACTTTAAACTAAATTGAAGATGTCTGTGCAAGTTCACTGAACCAATATGAGTTTTGTTTTGACTCTACCATGTGCATGAAAACTAACTTTTTCTTTCACTTTGCTGCACTGGAAATATCACTCTACAGTTGAGATGTATTGAAAGATTGAAAGTAATGTCTATGGTAAAGGAGGCCCAGTGATGGTTTGAGGGATTCTTGTAGAATTCATGCTGCTTTTCTTTTTTCCTTTTTTTTTTTTATTTTTTCCGTAATACAGGTTGAGTGAATGAGTTTCAGACAGAGAAATTATAGGGTTTGAGGAGGGCCTTTTGGTTTGTCTTTTTTTTTTTTTTAATGAAACTAGTCTAACATCCAGTAGAGTCTACTGGAGTTTAGGTGGCACTGAGCTTCAGTCATGTTCAACCTTAAAGAGGCCATTGACCCCAATAGAAATTCTTCTGTGTAAAAAGAGGAATTTTGTCTTGGTACAGATTCTATAAGCAGTACGTAATAGAGGAGTGCCGATTACATATGCTTTCTGGACGTACAATATCATTCAAGTGATTCAGAAGACCCTTTTAACAAAGCAGTTCACCTTGAAGGACACCTAAATCCTGTTAATGGATGCTCACTGATGCTACCTGTTAAGAGAAAAAAAAAACACACCACGCTAGAAATGGATGCTGAGCAATATGATTAATTAAACTAGTCTGTGAAATATGAGTGAAAATCTTAGCAAACTGACTGTCTCCAGCCCTTCCAGCTTACCCACACTGACCAGTCTGGCTTTACTCCAAAAGCAGCTACAATTCATAAACTTCAAGAAGCATTAAACATATTGATCACGTTAACCGAGAGAATAAAAGTTGCTGCCTCCTACCATTAGGTGCTGAGAAGGCAGACAACAGGGTTCTTTGGGACCATCATTTTGCAGTAGTGGGGATATTTAATTTCAGACATCAGTTTATAACCTATGCCCAACTGTTCTACAATTTTCCATATGCTTTATTTGAATGCGCCCCATCAGAAGCTGCCCAAAGCAAGGATGTCCTTTGCCTTTGACTTTTTCCTTTCCTTTCTCTGTTAAATAGCTTTGCCATAGCTGTTTGTCAGGATATACCCAACCATAGCATGGAGCAGAGAACTGATCCTTCTGTAGCTGACAGTCTTAATGAGTTGGGGAAATATGGCTGAAGCTACTTGCTAAAATGTCCCCAGCCCCAGCGAGCCGTGCTGATCAGCGCTGCATTTTTGTTAAGCAAAATGCCCCCTGCATAGGAGATGTAACATCATATGAGGTTGCCCCCTAACTCAGTCTCGCTGGTTGAGATCACAAACGTACGTCAGTAACGGATGAGGATGAGGGGCTGAGTCTGTTGGTTACGCTTCTAAGTCTAGTTACATCAGGTAAATAACCTTTGATAAGTAATACTGACCACAGCTGATGGCAAAGACACTTTCACCTGGCTTCAGCCTTCACTAAGGACATAGAAATATATAGAATGAAGTACCACTTCAGACCAAAGGTCCTGTCTGTCCCAGTAGTTGGTGCACAGTAGTAGGTGCTTAAGGGAGACACTAAGGCAGTATGCATCTCCTTTTGTTTACCCTTCCCACAGTTTGCATTTTATGGATTGTGGTGCATTATGTCTAGCTAATATCTTAAAACCTGCAGAATTTAAATTGGTTTTGATATGTACGTCACTAAAGAAAAGAGGACACCAGAAGGCACTGTTTCAAGTGCTGCAATTTTTCAGGTCAGTGATTCCTTCTGAGGAGATTAAAATGTCTCAGTGTACAATTCTCGCTCAATTTAACCAGGTTAACAGTACTAAATCTATAGTCTCTTTTAGATAACTTCATGATCCTCTATAATGGCATCTCTTTTTTTTAACATAGTTTCAGCACACTGGTAAATGTCGATGATTGTCCTTGAAAGTGCTGTCATAGCTACTCACAGCAATTCTGCTGCATGCATAGGGATTGTAAATCAGCTTGAGGTTAAGATATGGTTTTCATTTCTTTTATATCATGCAGGTTTTGTCAAATTGGTTTTGGAGAAATTGATTTAGAAACTAAGTTGGTCACTGCCTGACTGTCTGGCTTGATACTTTTAACAGGGAGGCAGTCTCTCTTTTCTGTGTGCGTTGGTGTTCAACATGTTAAGCTCTGAGCAACACTTTTGCCCTGTGTGCTCACATGATGCAAAGAAAAAACAGAAATAGTTGTAAATTTACAAGGCAACTGTGATTCTGCTGGACCTTTGAGGACAGATTGTAAAAGGCTAAATATCTGTCTCTGAATTAAAAGTACAGGACATAGCTGTTTTGCTTGGCCTAGCTGGGATGTTTTGTGAGTTTATTGCCTGTAGCAACAAAACCTGCAGAAAGTCATAGATGAAGCCAGAATGAACACTAACCTGTTGGAAGCAATCTACAGAATCAATATCACTGGTGACAGTTCTGTGAACTGTAGGGTGCATATATCTGTACCCTAGCTTTACTAAATAATCAATCTATTGACGGCCACTTTAGACTTGCTCTGTATTCCAGGCAGTCGTGCTCGTGCCTGAAATAAACTAGTGTCTGGTATATGGGTGAAGATGGGGAAAAATATATTGACTAAGATTTTTTCTGTTACTTTCATAAAAAAAGGTAAAGGAAGCATTTATTTAATCTGTTGAACACTTGCAATGAAATATTTAACTTCTTGTTAGACAAAATATGCTGTACTCTTTGATTCCAATACAATGATTTCAAATTGTCTCAAGACTGCCAAATAAAATGACACTTATTAAAACAAGACAAAGAGAAAGTCTGACTCTGGAAGACTACTTCATGTTTTGTTTTGTTTTTTTTTTTCTTTCTTCTTTTCCCCCATAATGAACTTTTTTAAAAATTTATTTTCAAAATAGTCCAATGAGGTTAAAATTAGGTTTCTTCCTTTTATTATTTCTTTATGAAGTAAAGAATTCCTGGAAGATTTATTTGTCACAGATGTTCCTTTTGCTTTTGTATTAGGATTTAAGGGGGTCTGGAGCAGAATGTGAAAGCTGGAAAATTAAAGAATTGATGCCAGCACAATCATAACAAAAGGAAATTGAGTATGCCAAAGGGAATAAGTGATCTAAAATCTGAGTTTTGTGGATTTCTTTGACTCGTATCTGTGCATAAAATATCTAAGCATATCTTTGGGTAATATTTGAGAAAAGTCTTAAATTTAAAAGTATATCACCTGTAAATCAAGCAGGAAGACCAGGGAACAATAGGCTTAACATACCTAAATATTTTTCAGGTATGAGTCAAATAGATAACAGAACTTAAAACCTGTCAGGCCTTCTTTATAGACATCCTAGAGCATTAAAAATATCTCTGTCAACTTTTTCCGGAATTCTTTCCCTACGCTTGTATAAAATTCCATGTTTCTCAGATAGTCATATAACTCTCAATGAGAAACGTTCAGACCTGAATTTTTGTACGATCTGTATGGACTGTATGTTAGTTTGAATAGTGAAGAACTGCTTTTTCAGATTAAGCTAAAAGTTACAAATGAAAAGCAAGCTATGTAAAGCTAGTTGACATAAGTTTTCGTAGGAAACGTGGCAGTTTGATTTACGGGTCACAGTCAGGTCTTTATGTTCTCCCCCCCCCCTATTTTTTTTGGTAATTTCTTGATATTTTGTAATCTAAATAACTTCTGTTGTTAGCATTTATCTAGAAGAGTCCTAAAATTAAGAAGGAGCCAGGAAGGGCAGTAAGAGCAGCAGCATTTCACCAGAAGACTGGTTCTTGGGATCACTTTAGTTCACCAAGCATCACTTGCTCATTGGGTATTTGAATAATGGGGACCAAGAAAGAGGAGCTTAAAACAGACTCATAGTGCCCCTTCCCATCCTTCAAAAAGAATGAACAGGGAAAGGGGTTGGCAGTCCAAGGATCTCACTATGGATGACCTGGGTGTGGAGGATGCCTGACCATGCAGCACTGCAAGTTCTAAGATCTAGTGTAGACCCAACACCAGGTAGCGTTCTTCCTTCCCAATCTATTGTTGTCCCGGATCATTCATGCCTTTTCTTTATAACTTCTGATTCACCTCCCATCAGTGAAAACAGAGTTAACTCATACTCCAAGTTGCTCTAAATAGATTTTTGAGGACTTAAAATTTTTGAGATAGCTAAAATGGTCCTTTAGACTTCTCCAGAGCTACTGCTTGTTCTGTGTGGTGCTTCTCCAGGTCCCTCATGCTTAAGGGAAGGAAGATCTTTACCAATTTTTTAATGGCAGAAGTTGGTAAGTGCAGTATATGTATGCCCTTTAAATTTTTTTTTTTTATTGCCTAGTTGTAAATCTAGACTGAATGGTGACTGAAGCGCTTCAGAAGTTTGTATGGCTCTGTAAATTAAAATTGAAATTTCTTTCAAGGCATGGAGAATGCAGTGATGGACATCAGTTTTGTGTTTCAAAAGAGTTTACATCTGTTAGTAAATTTAAATGATGAGTTAAATGGTTTTTAAATGATAGAGTGTGAGGGCATATCCTTTATATAATTACTTTAAATGCTTTTTATAGCTTCAGGATTTATGTTGGTAATCACATTGCTACCTGACAGTCTGCATGCTGTAATCCTGTCTTCCTGATGGCTTTCACCTTGTCGAAAGGGGCATTCATTTGATCTCCCTTTAATTGGTAAAGATAATTTCAGTAAAGAACGGTGCTCTAGTAACTCTGAAGTAGTTTGAATGATGTGCTGACATTTATAAGCAATGGGTGTTTTCTTGAAACAACTTACTGACTTTCAGTTTTTATTCACGAAGTAGTAGTTTTAATAAGATGCTAAGCAATACTTGGGCTAGATTTCACAATATACCATTTTTGGATTTAATGGTAGTTGCTTGAAGGAAGGGGGGAATAGGACATCTTTTCCTCATATGAAAGCACAGTAATTGATTAAAGGGTGCTAGATGGACACAGCTATCTTTTTGCTTTGCACTCATTAAAATCCTTGCATAAAAAGTAAATGTATGAATGCTGTTTGTGTTGTATGGATGAAAATTGATCATAGGCAGTGTTGTGGGGCCCTGGAAAATTGTGCAGCCAACCTGATTGCCGTCTCTACAGGTTGTCTTATCCCAAGGAACAAGCAACCTCTTGGCTTTAGCTATATAAAGCTATTTTTATTTTTATGGTCACCTGAGTGAGCCCCCTGCCCAGCAGTGCAGATTGCTCTTCACCTAGCCTGACTGCAAGATATGGTAATTGGACTCCAGGGAGCAATGCCGGGAGAGGTGCAGAGCATCCTCCTGGCCTTGCTGGGTTTTTATCTTAGCAGTGGGCAGGCAATGCTGCTTTTCATAGCTGAGTGACAGTCTTGTTAAAAGGTCTTAAAGGAGCTACAAAAGTGAGCTCTTCTAGCTAATAGCTTTGAAAAGCAGTCCAGCTGATGGGCATTATGCAGCATTTCCAACTTTGCTTTTTTTCCTCTCTAAACTGAGAGAGAGGTGAAAGGCAGTGCATTTTAAGAACTGGAGAAGCCTTTTATTTCTCAGGATAGCTCCCATACAAAGTTTGAAATAGCAAGATGGGCTCTCGCAGGTGACCTCTGGCAAAGTGAGCTGGTTGGTGTCTCGCCCTTCTGTTGGTGGCTAGTCGCCTCGGAGTAGGGTGCCAGATCAGCATGTGTACCCACGCCTGTGGCACCTTGCTTAGCATCCTGGTGCCTCACTGAATCAGCACGATCACTGAATCAAGACTGAATCAGTGTGACATATGGCAGCACCAGCTTTCATGCTCCTGGAAGGTATTTGAATTTTCCAGAAATGTGTGTATTTATCTGCTCTGAAACAAATATGCTTTTTACATTTATCTCAGCTATTGTAAAAGGTTTCTTCTTTTACGTACTCAGATATATTACTTTACACATCATGCTTACTACTCTAAATTATTTGTGATGTGTTTTGTGCTGTTCAGAGAATGGTTCTTCTGTTACTTTTATACTGGATCTTTGTCCCATGCTTGATGGGCTAATGTGTATGTTTACAGTTATATGTAAGAGTCTGTCACTAGTGGCATATTTAAAAAGATGGGGGGAAAATGGGCTGACTACCCTCTAATCAACCCTGGTCAGTAATTTAAATATTTTCCATTAAGGTGAGCTGATTCTGGGCAAATTTGCTCTACTTTTCTTCCTTCCAAGTAGCCCTGCTGTTAGGTTTGGAAAGTCCTATACTGTAAAGTTGGCACCCTGGAAAAATAAAGACGAAAACCACAAGAAGAAGTTCAAAAGAAATACAGACTAAGAATGAAGTTTTCAAGCTACGTTCCAAGGCAAGGACTTTTCATCTTTATACCTTTGAATTGTGAATCAAGGCAGTAAAAGTTACTACTAGGTTAAAGTTTAAATGGCATAGAAAAGGTAGAAAAAAGATTAAACATATTCTGTCTGGACAGTGGAACAAAGACTTTGAATCCTTATCTATGCACCTGTCTATTGAGTATCTAAGTTCCAGGAGTCCCACAGAGGACATGCAATGAGCACTCTTATTGTTCGTATTAAGAACTGAAGTAATTGAAAGGAAAAGTAAGGTAAGGAGAATCAGAAATCAGATGTGACTGCCTGTATGGTTAAAAAATAATTTAAAGGGAAAGTGACTATCAAGCAGTTCATATTATGGAAATCTGACCATTGAAGATAGAATAAAAAAAAAAATCTATTATTCTTTGAAAGAGTTTTTCCTCTCGAAGTAAGACTTAAATATCATTTGAAAACCAGTAATTTTCACAAAGTGCCTTACTGGCCACTTGTAAAGGAGAGATTCAAATGCATGCTTTTTGATTCTTTGAATTTATGTCTGATGGCTGGATCTGAGCCAGGGGAATTTTTCTTTTGTTTTTAATTTTCCTGTGGAGATGTCTGTTTTGTAGCTTTTTTTTTTTTTTTAGTTTCAAAATTATACAGGTCTAAGTAAGCATGTTAAAATGATATGCTCTGTTTACTTTGGCTTCCTGTTCAATACAGACATCTAATTCAGCATTGATGTGACACCTCCATGTTGCTAAGAGGGTAATAATTATAATAATATTGTTAATGTTTTATACTCTGAGTTAATAAATTGTGTTATGTCCCTAAATCTGGGTTTTGGGTTTTTCTGAACTGTCCTTTCAGTTCATTAAATTGGTAACTCTGCAGTGTATTATATGGAAGGTGGGTTACTAGCTTATAAACGTTAAAGAAATATATAAAATTTTCTTAATTAGATAACGGCTGAAATCAGATTTGCTTAAGTTGTAGTTCAAGCAGAACTTCTAAATTCTTTGTCAGCACTATAGCTTCCCTTTCATTATATCATTGGATAAGGGGGGAAGAAGGATGGGTAATAATTACTTTCTGATGGGGAAAGAAGATCAAACCAAGCTTACCAAAGAGAGAGGAAAATGCTTTTAAAAATAGATTTTAATGCATAGCTTTTAATACAGGTATTCTGTGCCCAGCAGAAGCTCAGCAACTTGCAAAATTACGTATTGTCATGGCACTCACTGAGTTATCCAGGAATATATTGTGCATAGGACCGATATGAAGTATTACAGGTTTTATCAGTATCAGATGGTAAGATTTTATTTGTGTTAAATATCTCCAATGCATAAGGCAAGTTTTCATATGTCTATTACAAAGGTATTTCCTTTGTAATTTGAGAGCCTGGAACTTACCTAGTCTGAAGCTGAATTCTGGCTTTACCATCCGTATTTCTTACTGAGGTTCTCACACTGCATCCAAAAGAATTTTCAACGTCACTTCTCTGGGACCAGTGAACTAGTGATGTTTTCTGCAACATTAGGACAGGCTGCTTAAAATCAGACAGGCTTTATTAGTCAGTCAGAAGAGGTCTTCACTGCCTATGCTGACATTTTTTGCATGTCTGACCAGAAGCACAGTCTGTCCATGCGGTGATGGCACCATATCTTACTCCAGCAAACTGATACTTCAGTTTGCTTCACACTCTGGACAAGCTATTCTGCTGCACTTGTTTCCCTTGACTTCCTGTACTTAACCAGTATTTTCTTACCATTGATCATCAGGTTTATCTTCAAGTAACTCTATTAATTCATTATTCTTTATTCTTTACACTTCCACATAATGATGTGCTGTGGACAGCAAACATCCCAATTTGCAAATAAATTAACCCTAGTACTGTTAACTATACAAAATACAGAAGTGTGCACATAATTTGGTTTTTGTGTGTAGCCTTTCAAAGTAACATGTTCTCCACACATCTTATCTTTGAAAAAGTTGCTGAGCAGGATCATCACTACTTATGAGCTGATTGCATACAGAAATGTGTGCTGCAGGTATGCTGGATTTGCTGCACATATTCAGACTACCAGGACAAAAATGTAGCTGAGCATGTCTGGCATTTCCTGGGATATATTATCTGGATACCTGGAAATCTTGGCTGAATCTAGAAAACAAGATGACTTTGCTTTTCTGTCTGAAAAAAACATAGAAATGAGAAATTCCAGATATGTGATAGCCTGTTTTATGAGGTCAGCACTCTTCTGACAATCTACTTTCTCAGCCGAGAAATTAGCCTGTTTAATTTTAGACCTCTGTGCAAAACTGAATAGGGAAACAGAATATACTCTTTCAAAAACAGCACATAATGTCTCTGTGTTTGGTATGCTTTGATGCTTCCTGGATAGCATCCCATATGTGCATTGTACACATGGGGTTGTTTGGGTTTTTTTCCTTGAGTGTAAACTACAGCTCAGTGTGATGGGCGTTGGCACTGGTATGAGTGTATCAGGGTAGTTACCCCAATGTAAAACTTGTATATCCATGCTCTACAGATCGTTCGTTAGTGGATTGACAGTCCACATGGCGTTACAACTTCCTCCAGATCAGCTGCGAGCATGTGGCGAGTTACCATCTCACAAGGGGTAGATTTATGTGTGATGAGGCCTTTGCTTGGTATCCCAGATTGCATTTCATATTGTCTGCTCACTTGCACTTTGTGCTGTGAGGTGCCAGTCCCAGTGCATAATGGTAGGCAGATCACTGAAGATATCACCTTTTGAGAAAAGCGTTGTACTCGTTCATCCTGCTCTGCTAGAATCCTCATTAGATTGGAGATGTGTTCAAAGGCCACATACTCTTTCTTATAGTTGCCTCTGCTTGGTCAGTGGAGCCATGCTGGTGTTGAGCTGTTGGAGGCCGGTTTGTTTGGGGCTGTGATGGTTTGCAGGGAGCTGAGGAAGCACCTGGGGCCCCAGGGTGGTAAAACCATGAGAACATCAAGGGGCGATTAATGATCTGGAAGCATTAATAGGGAGAAGAGGATGAGAAGAAACCTATGCAAATCTGACAGTTGTGCAGGCTGGAGACTGCAGTTACATGATCCTTGTGAGGTTTTCCTCTTAAAAATTCTTTGAACGATATTGATCCACTGGAGTGATTTGATGCCAGTACAGTGCTTTGCATCATGTTACTGCAGTGATTTTTACGTTGTGCTGAAAATCCTAAAATGTGTGCTAAAAGCTTTTTAGAATTAATTTCTGTCTGAATTACTCTCAAAGTAATTTAAGAGTCTGTATTTGTATAACTTCATGCATAAACGTACATCACCGTAAATGTTTTTAATGTAGAAAAAGGCTTCAGTACAGAAATTGCAGTACTTTGTTAGGTTAAATGTTTATTTATAATCATAATATTAAAACTTCTTGGCTCTCCGTTCTAGGAAGATGCATATCATGATTACAGAGAAATCAAACAAAATGTTTTTTTCATAGAGTATTTCTAATTAACCTATGTGTGCCTATGACAGAAAAGTGGATTTCCATTAAAAAAAAGTTCCAGAAGTAGTAAAACTGTTATTTGAAAATGATTGATATGAGAGAATCACTTAATTTGTTCTGTATAAGTATTCATTTACATTTGAAAAGGGTGTTTTTCAGATCAAAATATCTTACATAAAATATCTTTTTGTCTGAAGATTTCAACACAGGGCTATATATATTATAAATGCAATGCAGCCGAATTGATAAATTTCACTGTTAATGCATATTGCATACACAATGTGTAGAAACTAAAGATGAAAATGTCTGAGTAGATATTTTACCCAGCCAGTTGAAATTTCTTTTCTGTAGTGTATCCTATGTGCTATTCTCCTGTAATCTTGCCAGAATTTAGATTAACATAGTCATCTGGGATGTCCCTTAGGATAAATGTCCTGTGCAAAGCATTTAGATGATGCTCAAGACAAAATTGAGTGGTACTCTGCTTATAAACAGTGCCAAGAATGGTGTTGGGAGCCAGTGTGTAGCTGGAGTGCTGACTTTGGATGGTATGTGAAACTAAACTCTTTAACATGTGTGATAACTATAGATTTGAGGCTGCTTCGTGTGCAGAAGGGGTGTTATACCTCCTCACAGGCCTGGCTTGTTAGTCAGATTGGGAAATTACATTCTTATCAAAATTCCCCATGAAATTCAGCTGGGATAAATTATTAATCTCTTCTTGTCCTAAACAGTTCATGTTGCTAAAAAGCTGCTGTGTTTCAGCTGCTAAGGACTTGCATTGCATTGGGTTATTACATTGTTATTTTGTGGGCTATTCAATATTTTCAGATGAAGAGCTTCATTTCTGTCTTTTTCCTTGCCTTATCCAGTCTGAAATTACGACCTCTATAGTCTTTTCAAACTTGAGACTTCATGTTGGGTTACATAGGAATGGGTACCTATTTTAAACAGAGATGGATGATATGTTGGCCATAATTAAGAAGATAGGAGGGGGTTCCACACATTTATGGAATATAGTATGCCACCTCCTGCTTTAAGAAAGAGTGTGTGTGCCTTGTCTTTTTTGCCTGAATTTCTTTCACAAAGTAAATTGGAGCTAGCAGATTAGGTTGTTGTCCTCTAGTGACTTTAATATGTCTCCTGAGCCGAGTAGTTTTGCCCTGTGTACCATAATGAACATAGTGTAATTAACCATTGGAACATCTTGCCCCAGTAGGTTCTCTGTCACTTGAAGTCTTGATTTAAACACTGTAATTTTCTTGAGAGATGTTCTAATGCATCTAAGATCTAGAGAGCTCAATAGAGGTGTTACTGAGTGAAAATCTATGTCCTTTTTTATCTAAGACCTGAGAGTAAATAGTCAAAATGCTCTTTTTTAGCTTTAAAAACACATGTATGGCTATATCGAGATTATCATCCCATGGGCTAATCTGTTGCAGTCAGATATCGCCGTGTTGCTAATATGCTTTTTCTTAAAGGGTGTTGCAAAACAAGATACTGGATTCTTTGCAAACTAATGATCAGGGGCTCCCAACAGGCTGTATCTCATCAGTTGTCTTCCAGGACTCCTGTTTCCAGTGGTCTCCTTGCTTCCCTCTTTAAAATCATCTTTGCCTCTTCTTTCACAAAGATGAGCTTTTCTGCAGATAAAAAAATGCTTCACTTGCTTCTGTATAGCATAACTTAGACTTGGTAAAAGACAGTCCATTATTTATTAGTCTTTACTTGCCATCTTGGCGAGATCTGCATTTTTATGACTTAGTAAGCTATTTCCTGATCCTGAAGAATATTGCTGTTCTAGAGGCACAGCGTGTAGGATCAGCTGGATGCATGGTCAGATTTGTTATCTTTCTAAATCTTCTCCTTTTACATGTGCAGAGTACCCAGAGGTGACGTACTCTGTGTAGGTGCATCATCCAAACAGGGCAGGTACCAGTTATGGCCTCTTCTAAAGATACCACTATGGGCAGAGTTACTGGCACAGCATGTGGTCTTGTTCCAGAGTTGTAGAGGAGTAGCTGTAGGTAAAGCTTTCAGTTCTCACCAGAAATTTCACTGAAACTGGCCTCTTATTTGTATCACCAATTAATGTCATATCTATGTACAAAATTCATTACATAATACATAGTTAGAATTTAGTACTCTGCAAAATAACTGATGACAGGAGCATACCTGAATGGATTTATTTGGGTTAAATTGTGCCATGGGAGTGGTTGGAAATTATGGGTATTTGAAAGCAAAAAAAATTATATTGTAGGGAAGAAAGATTTGCAATAAATTACTCAGTTGCATCTATAAAGTAGAGGTCTGTAATTTGGGTGTGGGGAATCCTGTGTAAAATAGGGTTCAAGTTTTTTTGTTGTGGGTTTTCTAGCATCCGTTTTAGGGCATGTACACAAAATTTGAGGTTGCCTGTCTTTTCCTTTTGTGATGCAAGTGAAGAATGCTGTGCACTGCCCTATTATTGTGCTTGAATTGGAACTGATGCTACCGTGGAAGCACTGTCGTTCTTTTTTGCATTCAGTGCCTGTGCAGTTCTGAAGCAGCCTGCAGGCGCTCTATTGTAGTTAGCCTCACACAGCACTTGGGGCCCAATTTTGAATGGCTTATGCATTAAAGAGACAGTTTCTTTATTTTTGTAAATGCTTAGTGTTGTTCCGTGAGGCTACTTGTAAATTTTGTTTTGTTTAGTATTGCTGTTTACGAAAACCACTTTCAACCTCGTAGTTGATACCTACATTTTGCACTTGGATGATCAGATCACGTAATATATGTGTGCCTACGTGTAGTTCACAAAAAAGATGATATAATATATTGTCATGTCTGTCGTTTTCTGGAATTTGACTAAGGCTTACAATTTCAAAGGTGAGGCTAGGCTTCTCTTTTGTGTTCAGAGAGGGCGACTAAAACTATTGTGGCTGGCATTGCAGTGGAAGACTTGTGAGGCTTGTCCTTTGTTTTAATCTTTAAGTTCCTCAGGAGTCATCCATAAAGGATATCCCAGCAGGGGAGCTGAGGTCTCGTGGACAGTTGGTGGAGGGGGCAGAGTAAAAATTCTGGAAAAATCTGTGGATCTCCTTTCAGGATTTCCACTTTTGTTCCCTTTGGCTAAAATAAGTCTTTGAAAATGGTGCTGTCGAAGTGGGTAAATGAAAGAGAACTACATGGGGCTAAGGAATGGTGATGTTCTTTGGGGAGTTCAAGGCATTTATACAGTTTGAGAAAGAGAGTGGGGAGCTCAGTATTTGATAAAATCTACTGGAGCCCTCTAATTTGTTGGAAATAAAAAAGGAAAAATGGAAAAAAATTTAGGTTATTCCCTTGTTTAATTTGCTAGACTGGCACTAATTCTGCAGTTCACTTACTGTACTAGTTAATTTCAATATCCACTCTGCATTCTTGATTTCAACAAGGGAGAAGGTGGATGCTGAGGGCAAAAGGGTACTGGATTGGAGGGGGTTTGAGTGGAGCTTTGCAGCAAATTGTGCATACCCTTTTCACAGCTGTACCTGAATACAACTCATGTAATTTTTTTTTTTTCCATGAGGTTTTTAATTGTGGAATTGTTTTGCCACTTTAGTGAGGCTTCACAGAAATAATTTTTCTGACAAATTTTATAAAACTGTATGAAGATCCTCAAACAGAGAAGCTAAACTTGCAGGCACTAACACAAATAATATAGAAAGTCTTTTCTGACAGGTTCTAATTTCAAAGTTACTGCATGCTGCAAGGTTACTTAAATTTACAGCAGGGCAGAAAGCAGGTGCTCTTGAGATCCTGTCAGGCTGTAGCCCCCGTTCTTCATTCATGCACTGTTCCCTTTGCAAGATGAAATATGATTTTGCTTAAAAATCTTTCCCTTATTCTATAATCAGCTTTTTAAGGAGGAATCACAAACCAAATCCCATGTCTGGTGTTGACTTATTTTTAAAGGCATGGATTAAACTTCCCAAAACACTTACACGAGTCGCATTTCTCGTTAAAATGTCAATAGAAGCTCGTGCTTCTGAAAGGCTGTCAGGGTGAGGCCCCTAAAAATGCACCATGTATGTCTCCATGCAAGAAAACAATGTGCAGAGGAGTGTTTCAATATTTTGAATAGTCTTTTGAGTAAAAACTAGTTCAGTTAAGTACCTTAGCTCTCTTCCGTGGGAACATTTGTTTTATACAATAGAAACCCCTCTTACAGTTGTCTCTTTTCAGAGTGGTTCATTTAGTATTTGTCCATGGTACCACCAACTGCAGTGCTCGTTGAATGATCAAGAAGGAAAAGTGCCTGTTCTAAGCAGATTACAATCTAAGGATGGACAGCTAGACAGATAATATAAATGAGAATGTATAACAAATGCAGAAGAAGAAAGGGTTTACTGATGTGAGGGGGAGGAGAGACACTTCAACATGGTGAAGTCATATTTTAATCACTCCGAGGAGTAACAACAGGTTGCGTTATGGCAGGTCTTTTATTTAATGCTGGTGGGGTTTTTTTTGTTATGTGACTACCATAAAATGTATTTATATGTTTGTGCATAAGAAACTGCATACTTTCCATATAATATGTTGGTTGTCCTTTCATATTGAAAGAAGGTGGGTTTATTTTGAAACTCTAAATCTCACGCCAGTCTAAAACCTGCCCACGTGGCATTTATACCAGTGACTTGCTTGACGAGGGTTCTTTGTGAAGGTGCAAATGTGCAGCAGTGTCCCTGCTGTACAGTTAAACTTTCTGTGCATAAATCATTTTAGTAGATTGGGCCAGCGGAGGATTGCTTGTGTGTGATTTAATATTATGCTATATGCAATGGTGGAACTTAATTCCAAATCCCCAAAATAGTGTAACATGTATCAAAGATTGAGTCCAGACTGTTTTAGCACCTAGAAGGCTGGTAGTATCAATGCTAAAGTGCTTACGACTCCTTAAGCAGTTAAAAACCTTTTGTTTCTCATAAAAACTTTTTGCAGTATTGACACTTTAAATTTGGTGAACTGCTGACCCTGGACTGGACCTGCACTGCTGTTACTCAGACCCGCTTTCCTGGGGAAGGGGATGGGCTGGTGTGTTTCCCCTTTCGTTCAGTCTGTTTCCTGTAAAAGTGATTGTAGACTTGTAGTAAACCAATCTATAAAGGATGTGTCCTACATATACAGAGAACAGGACCAACAAGAAAATGTCAATGGAGATTTTGTTAAATTAATATTCAGCAAAATTATGTACTCGAACTTGAGTAATTCAGATTTTATTTTTAAAAAATCAACAGATTCATTCAAAGGAGAGTTGGCAATTTAAAATATTTGTATTCTTAAGGAATCAGGCTGGAACTACATAACTTCTGTAACATTAAACCAATTTTGTTTGGTTGGTTTTTTTTAACTGAAACCAGTACTGAAGTGGATGAAAGGTTTCACTTTTTCTGTCCTCTCAGCATGTGAAGTGATTTTTCTGCGAGGCATGAGAAAAGATGAGTTTTAGTTGTCTGAGCCATTGGACTTTATAAATCATTCATTACAAGAAAAGGACTCTGTGCTTTCAGTTTGTCATCTGAGTCTTCATGAGAATTGGATTAAAATGTTAAAAATGCAACTTTGGGGGCTGTGGCTGATGTAAATTTTTGTAGTTACTCATGTTTTAAGATTTCCTGTGGGATTTACAGTAGTCATAAATAGTTTCTAAGAGTCTGATAAACAAATTTAAAATCCTTTCAACTAGTGATAGTAAGGTGAATTGACTGTCAGCTTTGTAAGACAGACTAACTCCCATTGTCTTAATAATGGTCCTGCTCCTGGGCTGGCTAAATGCAAGGGCATCTGATTTCACTGCTTTGCTTCCTGATGAGCAGCGACCTTCCTCTGGGAGAAGTGGGTCCTGCTGGCAAGATACCGAGACGCTGTGCAGGATATTTTGGTGACGCCGTTGGGGAGCCCTGATGTTGTTGCTAATGAGTTTCTCCCTAGTAGAGCAACAAGGGTTACATAGCACCAGTCTGGTGCCATGTAGTGTTATTTCTTGGGGTTTTTTTTTCACTTTCTTGTTTTTTCCTTACGGCTCCTATGTCTTTAAAACTAACTGAATTAGAAACTGTATCTTTCATGATTAATTTCTAGCACTTTTTTCTGATGACTTTGTGGGATAGAGAGTCTTAAAAGAGAGGTTAATCTTTCCCAGAGATCAGCTGACCCAGGCTGGTAAATGTCCTCTCCCCTCCAACATGCAGCATGTCACCCTGTGTCTTGAAGACAGGGAAAAAGTCAGGTGGATCACAGTGCAAAACCAAGGCCTTACCTCTTATCTTCTGGCAGGTTACAGAAGCACCAAGTTGCTTCTGGTGAATTTCTGTACTGCTTAGTCCTCCGATGGAGGTGCTGGAGGAGACCATGTTGGTTGACTGGCAAATAGGAGCAAACTCCCATAGGAAGGCAAGGCTATGTGCCCGAGAACTTTTACTTTACTGTTCTTCATGCAAGCATTTAATCTTTAGGAAAAAACTGTTGATTGCATGATTGTTCATTGTTATTACAACTGAGTCATATTTTTCTGCTTATGCACCTTTTAGCCTCTGTTTTATTGGTGAGAGTCAGCAGGGAAATGTTGCAAAAGAAAAATAAATTTATAAAATAAATTCTAACATTTTCTATCTATTTTTTCTCCTATTCTCTTTTTGCTGCTTTTCCTCTTTCCTATGTTCAGTTTACATAAGATTTATTTTTTTCCTCTTTGGGTAAACAGTTACAAGAATGGACTTCTGTTATTATTTGTAGAAGTGTCATCGTGGACTTCCTGCTCTATTTAATATATTTTTTAGCAAATCATCTTTTGAAAATAGTAAGAAGAGGTAATAATTTTGTCTTCCATTTTTTAAATGTGTCTAAATAAAATGCTCTAAATCCTTCACTCTTTCAGCTAGGTGGAAAAAGTCATGCGTTTTATTTTGACTCTAGTGAAGCTGTTTAATACTCTAAGGTATAGAGAAATGTGGAACTTCAGAAATAAGGTTAAGCTGCCTATACTTAGGAAGAGTGCCTCTTTAAAAGGGCACTTGTAAGAATCAAGCACAATGATTCAGCAAAACTTTTATGTTCTATGTCTATGTATGTGAAAAATCAGGCTTGATTCCTGGATTTTTGTTATTCATGTGAAATAGTATGTAAAAGATGTTTTCAGCAATGCTTTTCTGTTGGTGGTATTTCCAGTGGTCTTACAGGCTTTATGATATTGTTCTCCTTTGGAATGTCAGATTTGTGTAGCACGTGGCACATGCCGTAAGTGGTACGTTGGAAGAGGAGGAGGGAAGAAATCTCCAATCTAGTGCAGCAGTTGTGTAGTTTGGGAATTTTTGTTGAGAAAATTCTTGTTTTAAACTCTGCACTGCACTCTTAAGGATGGCTGCATGTGTAGCAGGTGAGCATTTTGGGATATCCATTTTAAGGACAGTATTTGATTATCTTACACTCTTTTAGTTGCTTTTTCCCCTCCCTGCCAGCTCGGGTGTTGTGCATCTGTGACCTGCTGGCAGCATGCCCTGTTTCATTGCAGGGAAACTGTCAGGTTAAAGCAGAGATGCGTTTGATCCTGACATGGCATCTTTGTACTTTCATAAATATTTTGGTAGGACTTGTGATGTCTATTTCATCCTTCTATTATAAGTATTTATTACAAATATAACAAGAAATCCTGGGCAGGTATATATGACAGGAAACTGAAAACTTCTATGGAAAAGTAACGCAAGGTTTGAACTGCAGCAAAGTATGTATAAAACACACACATACACATAGAAATACGGTGTTTATACTGTCTCTACTGTTGTAAACAAAGTGAAGAATACCTTGCTCTGTAATTCCGCTGATCTAAACAGCCGGTTAACTCTGCAGCGCTTTTGAATTCCTAAACTGCAACTGAGAACCTGTACTACAAACAGAGATACTCCCAAGGGACTGTACGTATTTTGGTTGAAAGGTGTCCTGCGGAAGAAGCAGCCGTTTGCCTCTAGTGAAGCCCCCTGGCTTTGCCATTGTGAGCTTAATATATCCAGTCAAATGAGCTGTAGAGGCACATAGCTAGATACAGACTTGGTAGAAATCCTTCGTCTCTGCAACTCTAGCCCTTTCAGGATCTGGGCAGCTGACCCAGCACTGTGGGAATACTATGCTGTTCATGAGCTTTGGTATGAATTTGATTCAGAAAGGGAGATGTGGCCTATGAGGAAGTTACGAGAAAGTTTTGGGCTAGCTGCAGTTCACACAAGCTGTAACTGGGAGAGTACAGCCGTGAGGATAGTACAAGTGGATTTTTGAGTCACGCTATGACTATGAAACTCCAGCAACTTTAGCAGGGCCAGCGCGTGCTTTTTAGATAATTCTTAGACACCTCTAAAAGATGCTCTTCAGTTTTGTTTTTTACATGTATTGCATAAGGTATTCAGGAGGTTGTAGCTCATTTGCTGAGAGTCAGTCCCAGTTCCTGTAATCTCGCCTGATGAGCAACAGGCTCATCTCTTCACAGAGCTGTAGCAGCTATGCTGGGGTCCGCATGTTCGCTGGAGTCCACCTGCATGGATCTGATTGCAACCTATAAATTAAATAGTGTTCTAGCATTCACCCTGTAACTGACACAGTGCCAACCTGTTCTGGTAATCAAATTGAAGTCAGTCATGTTTGAAACCCACATGACACTTCAGCTATGTTGCTTGTAAGGAGTTCTGAAATCTGCAGCCCTCCCTACGAAATAAACTGTTAAACTGGTGGAGTTTTTTAGGGCTGAGGTCTTGCTAAATGATGTGAATTGCAGAGTCTGCCTAGCTTCTGTCTAGTACAGTTGTTCTACAAGGCCTGTAAAATTATGACACTGTTGACTTAGTGCTGAGAGAATGTAACAGATTTTTAATTACAACCTCTTTCTTTAGGAAGTTCATAGTAAACCAGTTAGAACTTTAACATGCAAACTTCAGAAGCCTTTGAGATGGCCTGGAATTTCATCTCATCTTACACGTTCTGCCCCCCCCCCACTTTCTTTTGGATAGTTAAAATGAGGATTAATCTGCTTGGAGAAAGCTATGTATGGATGAGAATATGTGAGATTATTCAGGAATGGTTCTGAATGTGTAGGCTGTCCTTGCAGATTTGGAGTTGGATGTCTTTAATTCCTGGAAAACAGCTTGCAGCAGTATTCTCACTTTTGGTATAGGCAGTCATTGCGCTGTACTCCCGGCCTTTGCATTGGCTGCCCAGGAAGTGCTAAGTTACTGTTAAGGCGGCCTTTGGGCATTTAAGGTCCTTGACTGTGTAGGCACTCAGTATCATCCGTGTCTTCCATTTTGTTGGTTATTTGTTCTCTGAAACCACCTATTTCTTCTGCTTTTTAGTTGGCAGGTAATTGTACATTGGCACTGAGGTGAGTAGAAGTTCGCAGGTTTATTCTCAATGGTCTTAATCTTTAGACCTATCTAAACTGGACTGGAAATCCTTATGCAAATGCTTCTTTGCACTTCTATTTTGGTTTTTTGTGACCTATTTCTATATTTTTCTTTCAAATATGAGAGGCATAGTGCTAATACAATGTCTGACTGTGATTTAATGAGAACAGTTTTAAAATGTGGTTTTATAGATCTCAAAATTTCACAATTGCTGGACCTGTCAGAAGAAAGCTGTGAAGACTGAATGCTAATTCACTGGTGTGTGTATTTTGTTGCAATGACAGAGGATGGAGAGTTTAGGTATATTGAAGTTTTTTTTTCCTCTCAGTCGACCCTTGTGATTTTTTTTTTTTTTTTCTTCTCAGTTGTCATCTTGTACTGGTACTTACCATACTATCTTTGGATTAGCTTGCTTTCATGCACTTTAATAAAGACCTCCTTTAAAGAAGGAAGAATAAAATCTAACCTGGTTTTGATTGTACTAAACAAAGTCGATGACCGTTGTAAGCCAAGGGTGTATACTGTTCAGGACATACATTATTTTTCTTGTTAGAAAACATGTATGCATCTTTGTTTCGTTATTTCTTCCTGGTAAGTGGACATTTTGTAAACTCACACCTGAGGGCATGGCATCTCCAAAGAGCACTGTGTCAAGGTTAGTCATAATGAGTAAAATATGCAAATTCAAATTAAAAATATTTTCTTAATCGAGGATGCATAAATTATTCCCGGTGGGCACCTGAGTGACAATAAATTTCGTATGCCTGGGAATAACATGCCCCACTTATATTACTTTGCTGTTCCATTAAAAAAAATGCATTATTTAAATGGCTTCCACTGTATTTAGCTTCTGAAAAAGAGATCCAACTATTATTTTGAGGCCTAAATTTGAGAAACATATAGAACAATTGTGCATGTGCTTGCATACTGGACTTGGAAAAGATGCTATATTTAACATGATTTTAAAAGTGAGAAAATAAGATCATACAAAAACAGATACACCAATTCAGTTAATTGCTGTGATTGACTGAAACAATGTCAGCATTTCTGATGACTAATTTTAGAGTATTCAGAAGCTTTCTGTACATGTCTAAATCTTTTGAGCTGTTGCTGCATCCCTGTTAAATCCACACTGCGACCTGGCAATATAGTGCACCAGTATATTTTTTCCTATCCTCCTTTCAGGATTGTTTGACCGTCCCCTTATCTGCTGCACAGCTGCTTCTGCAGACAGTGCTGCTCTGTCCACCCAATGCAGGGGTGAGAGAGTAAGAAAGAAGCTAGAGCTTTCAAGAGTGTCCATGGAGTGTCTGAGCTAAGAATAGGCAGGAGGGAATGAAGGTCTGTGGGGATGGCGTATGGAGCTCTTGACTGTCCCTCTGTAGCTGTTTTTTGATAATCTTTAACTGCCCGTTTATTCATATGAGCAGCCGTTATTAAAAATAGGGGCTAGTTTATCTGCACACATTCTTCTTAGCTAAGCAGGTCTGAATGTCCAAGGCTTTCTGCAAGCTCTTACTGAGTGTATACCAAGCACTTCGTATCTAATATTTTTTTTTTAAGTCCATGCAGGTGCTTATAATCTTAAAGATGCCATACAAGCTCAAATTGTCTCTGTGCTCCGTGTAAATCATTTACATTGGTATTTCAAAAGTGTTCAGCCTTACCCTGCTTCCTTAGAAATCAATTGTTAAGGTCCTTGTGACTTCAGTGGGAGTAGTTATGCCAACACAGAGTGCTTTAAAAATGCCTCCCTAAACTGTAAATGAGAATATACATTTGAGAATGTTGCAACCTAATTTTCATACTGAGCTTGTGATGGTAGTAACTGAGTGCCCTAGATTTAGCACTGTATCTACTTGATTATGTCACTTCACAACCTTGTCTGAATTTGGCACTGTAATTCATATTTACATGGGATTTATTCTTTTTGTCTCTTTGGTCCTTGTATTTTTACTGCAGTGGTCATGTCAGTCCAGGTCTACACCTGTACCCACACAGACATTTAAGAAGCTCTTTATCCCAGCTATTTCAGTATGCCTAAGTGTAAGATGTTTTCATTTATATATTTTTTTTTCTGCCTGTAGATGTTTAAGGACAAAATGGTTGTGGACTAAATTGAGATATTGTTTGGACTTGCATATTGGTGGGGGCTTTGGGAGGGGGTGTTTTTTGTTTTTTTTCTTTGAAACGTCTGAATAAATATTTAAGTGGCCCTTTATAAACATTGGTGTACTTCATTGTTCAATTATTATTCTAATGCTAGAAATACTAAACTATGACAGGTTTTAAAGAATATTTCAAAAACTGAGTCTGGAGGTAACAGCTTTATTACTGCATGATGACTTGACCCATATTTCCTAGCATGATTTCCCTACTGTAACTCGAATTGAGTTCATGTAAGTCTAATGATATCAGTTGACCTTGACAACTAGACCTAAAAGCCTGAGGTTGTCCTGTTTAGGATCTTATAGGTTTTTCTTATTTTAGTTTTTCAGCATTTTCAAGAAATCCCTTTTAAATAAAGGACACCAAAAATTCTACCAAGAAAGTATAACTAATTCTAGCAACAAGAATTTTTGCAATTTCTTTGTGTCTTGGGATCAAGTATATTTTACATATAGTTGCACAGTGATACCTCTCCCTAGCATGAATACTTCATACCCGTGTAGCAGAGAAATAGTGATAATTACAGAGCCACATGAAAAATGGTTGTCATACTTCTGTATCCTTTAGTGAGTGATGACACTGTTGTTGTCATTTAGGATTATTCTTAACCTTCAGCTCTGCCTTTAAATGATTAATTTTTATTTATTTGGTCCTTTAAAATCTACCTACTAGTAAATATTTTCTCCACATTCCTCAAGTGGAATTTCCAACTAAAGTACCTTGGCTTGATGCCTAGGGTCAGTTTTAGTGGTAATGATGAATGTAAAGTCAGGTATTTTAAAATCAACTGGACTGGAAACATTAGGCTTCTGCATAATAGTGTAAAGAGGACACTAATGGCTTTCTGGTGGGGATGTCACTTTTAGCTCTGAGATCATACCTTAAAACTTGCTTTGAGCCCTTTAAGAGCAAACCTGAAAACTGCCTCATTACTATGCATAGAAAAACTACTTTAATCACTTTGAGATTTCTAAAATGTATTTGTTAAAATCTTTCTCTCATTCTGAGACTGATATCATTTGACTAAGGGCACTGAGGGAGCCTGACTTGAGAGATACTGGGACATGAAAATATTGGAAATTCTTATAAGCAGTGTTTAAAATAGCTTTTCTGTAAATGGTTTGGTTCACACAGAAAATGTGATTGTCTGGTGCTGTGGCTTGGCAAGCGCTCTGGATGAATATGAATAAATGATTTCACCTTTTATGAGTAACGTGACCATGTTTAATTTATCGTAACAACTCTTCTAGCATCATGAATTCTCCCCTTCTTGTGTTTGCCAGTAGTGTAGGCAAGAGGAAGATGGAGCTGCTGGAGAGAGTCCAGTAAAGGGCCACAAAGATGATTAAGGGACTGGAGCATCTCTCCTCTGAGGAATGTCTGAGACAGCTGGGACTCTTCAGCCTGGAGAAGAGAAGGCTCAGGGGATCTTATCAATGTACCTTCAAATACCTGAAGGAAGGGTGCAAAGAAGTCAGAGCAAAGCTCTTTTCAGTGGTGCGCAGTGACAGGACAAGAGGCAATGTCCTAGTTTTGCTCTTTGCTCTATACCCATTTGCAGAAAGCATAGATCCAGAATCCTTTGTCCTTGTTAGCTAGGCTTAAACAGTCCTCTTCACACAGGATCTCTAATGCAGCCCCCTTGAGCTGCCTCATGCATCTCCTGTCTGAATCTTGCATCAGGGCACCCTGAGTCCGGGTGGCAGAAGTGCACCGCCTGCTTTGCTTAAGTGGGATGAATCGGTCAGGGAGTTCAGTGCCTGCTTCCCAAGGTCTGCATCTGCTTTCCACTGTCCCAGTCTTATTCCTGCACCTTACAACCCTGGGAAGAGCTGAGCAATCCCTTTCCTATGAAAACAAGCCATCCTGAACAAAAGGAAAGCCTTCATGTATTCCTTTGCAAGGACAAACTCATTAGAGCAGAGATGTGATGTTGGGGTGAATACATGTGATGAGAAGGTGCAATGATAAGAAGTAATTGTGCTGGCATATCTAGCTGTTCATACGAGGTATTGAAAGCGTCATTGAAGGACAAAATACATTGGTTTGGGAGGTTTGGTATTTTGGTTGTTGAGCTGATTAAAAAAAATCAAGTAGGGATTTTTTTTCTTGCAAAAATAGTTTGTGTTTTTTGTTTGACCTTGATGTTCTGTTTACTTACCTCTAACATCATGATGAAGTGTATTTCAAGTAAGAAAGGGACCTTGGGATTGGTATTGAGAAGGCAGGAGAGAGCCCTGTGTTATGTAGATCAGTAAGTTCTTGTGTAGGAAATTTGTTTATGTATTGTTTATTAGAAGACGATGACTGAAAATTTTGAGTGCCTTGATTGTCTGTTACTGAGCAGCAGAGATATATTATGAAGCGGTAACAATCACATAGAATAAAATTAATTCAGGGAATTATTTTTATAATGCTGTTTTATTGGAGATAAAGTTTGAAACTGAAGATAGATGACATAATTCTCCTTCCACTGAAATAATTTATACTTTTAGCATTTAAGAAATAACCTGAAAGAGGAGGAAGTATTTTGCTCATTAGTGTCTTTAATAATTTTTTAATGTAACTCCTGTTCAGTCAGATAAATTGATTTCTAGATTTTGGCCTGGAAACTAATAAAGATCTCTTTCAAATATTGGAATCAGCATAGAAGACTTTGAGAAAAAAAAAAAAATCATGATTAGAAATTCTCTAAGCTGAATGCAAAGTGAAGCTGGCAATTAAATCTAGCTGTAACACTGGTATGATGTATGTGATGCTAAGATTTTTATTTTCCCCTTAAATTCAGGGCAAAGTGGTCTGGTTTTTGTTTTTTTAATTTTGTTTATTGAAGAAGGTAGTTTGTTTACCTCATAGTCAAGTAAAGCAAAGCAAGTAATAACTGGGATAAAAGAAACTGGTGTTTGCTAAATGTTTGTTGTTGTTTGACTGGCGAGGTGCGGGGGTTTGGGGTTGTTTTTTGGCGGGGGGTGTTGTTATTTGTGTGGGGCTTGCTTGTTTTTTGTTTTGGAGTATTGTGGGTTTTTGGTTTGGTTTTGGCTTTTTTTTTTTCTTCTCTTGGAAAATTGATATTTAATGCAATAAAAATATCGTTTACTTTCAGTTTCATGTAACAACTGGCACAGAGTTCTGCAGGTAGTGGGTAGGGTTACTAATAGGTTGGATATTAAGCTAATGAAATGTTAATGCAAATCTTAAAAAATATTTTTATGTTAATATTGAAACAACATTGGAAAATAAGGAAATATTTCAACATAACTAGCTCTTGTAGTTTGATCACCTGATCCGGTATTTTTGAATCCTTGCCCTTGCTGGGCTGGAATATGAAATTAAACATTCAGATCTGGAAACCCCAGTCTCTGGAGAATTTTGGTCTTTTGGAAAAGACAAGTCTGTCAGCACAATGGAACCATCTCATGTTGCTGGAATAAAAGGCATTTCTGGAAGGCATTTCAATGAAAATACAAAACTGTAGAGGCCACATAGAGAGAGGGAGAGCAGGGAAGAGATAAGGAAGAGTATGGGTGAAAAAATGTTAGAGAAATGCTGGTCCAGCCCCATTATTTTGTGCTAACTTGGGTTAAGTAAGCCTCCAGTATGAAACCTTTTGTAAAAAACAAACAAACAAAAAACAAATCAAAAAACCCCCCAAACCCCCAAAAAACCTAGCAAGGTGGTTAATGTATTACTATTAAAATGAAGATGACACCTGCTGACTCGCTCTGGCTTTATGTGCGAACCTGTTTTCTGTAATTTCGTTTCTGCACGATTCTAGTAGTTTGGGAAAGTTTTAATATAAACTTGAAATATCTTCTAATTGAAATTGATTAAAATGTGTTTCACTGCTTTTGTGTGGTCTCATGGAATGTATTTTTGCTTTAAAATTGGTGATTTTAATTTTTATCTGCTACATAGTGTAAATCGTTGATGTAACTTCAATGTGTGCTGGATTAGCTTCTACTGTTAACATTCCTTTTTATTTCCAGTTGCTGGAATTATTGCAGCTGATTTTGCCCCAGGCATGGTTCACTGGGGAGCTGGTACCTGGGGTTCCGTTGATATCCCTGTCACTAGCAAGGTAAGAAGAGGTTGACTAGCATTTGCTATGAGTAACAGGCTAGAAATAAATCATTTTAATATGCTTTCTGAAGATAAAAAATTAGGAGGGGCAGTGAGTGTCTTTCTGATTATTTATATGCATGCCAGTAGTATCTGGGAACCTTGACCGTCGTTCCTGAAATAATATTCTTTCTTACTGATGTGATGAGAAACAACTCTTGCTTAAACACTGAAGGAACTAACCTATTTCAAAGGGAGTATTTTATGTATGCGAAATCAAGATGAGTTTTCTTCCTTGGAAAAAAGCCCTCCTAAATGAATATCTCTAACAAAAAGTCTACCATAGAATTATGAAATTGTAGCCTCTTCTCCATGTAACAAGTTTCTTTGTGGTACCTCAAACCCGGTTCTTAAGAAGCTTGTGTGCCATGTGTTTGTTTAGTTGTCTGTTGTAATGCTTGCTCTGATGATACTGGAGTAATAAAATTACTTGATTTTCAGAAATGCTTACTAATTCCTTTTTTTTTTTTGTAATAGCATGGAAGGAGTTATACAGCTGAATGACATTTGTTTTATTTGGCCATGTAACATGAGCGTCTTTCAAAAGAAGCTAGCACTGAGATGAGCTCTTTTAAAAAAGGACTCAGTTTTGACAAGTTTGTGTCTAGTGTCTGAATACTAGTGAAATGAATTATTTCCTTGCAACAATGCCATATTTAGCACACTAATAAAAGAGAGGAAGGAAAGTGGATCTTTGATAAGCTAATTATTTTTGGAACTTGCATCAGAGTTTAGTAAATCAGCATGCTGCATCTGCAGTGCTAACCAAACTAATCTAAAATACTTGCCTCCCTGTGGAGGTATAGAAATGTCATAGTCCGTGGAGACCTGCACTGCATTTATGCAGGTCTGCCTTTTCTGTCATAGATTCAACAGACCTTTCCAGAGAAGAGCTACAGTACTTTAAACAACCTTAACATGGGGTTTAAAGAGATTAATGAATATCAGCCTTGTACTAAATAAATCTTTATCACTTGCTTTACCTACTACAGTAATTGCCTCAGTGCAGTGGAACTCATTCAGTCTGCCAGCTTGCCATTAATCTCAAATACATCTTTGACAAAAGAATCTACCTTATCTTCATTGTGTGTGTGTGTATGCGAGCTCTGGCATTTAATCAGGTCATCAAAATACTATATATGAATCTGCTTAGTTATGTGAATGTTTTGTGCTTGAGGAGTATTGACCTCAAGTAAGAGATTTATAAATTTTTTTTAAAAAAAGGGGGCTTCCAAATCTGTTTGTTACAAATGTGTATGTGTTCCTGTCACTAAATAAAATGTGTTAACAAATACACAAGGGCTAAGATTGTAGCATGTGAGGTTTATGCAAGCAAAAGTAGGTGTGTCTTACCCACTAAAAAGATCCTATCCCTCCCACCCAAATAACAATAATTTGGGTCATATCTTACATAGCTATTTGTGTGTGTATATGTTTACACATTACAGTTTCAAAACTGATTTATGTTTACAGGCATGACAAAATGCCCTCTTTTAATATGGCTATCAAGTTGTTATAGTTTAGAATCAGGCTGCCATGGTATGTAATTAGGGCAGATATTTTACACCTGTTTCATAATACAAACACTTTTAATTTTTACTTAGCCACAACGTTACAATGAAATTAATTAGGTATTTTCATGTGAATTAAAATTTTTTTAAACTGCCTTTAAACTTTTTTTTTAAAATAAGTACATATTTACTTAGTATTTCTGGAGTATCTTCAGACTCTTGTGAAAGGGCTATGTTTTGTAAGCTCACAGCTAAACATGTAAACAGAAGTTAGGTATTTTTGGAATAACCAGTAAGGGTAAGTTATATAAATAGATTAGATTCTCCCTGGGAAGGATAGAAGTAGTTGGTATTTAGAAGGAATGTAATTCTGGGTGTGGGAGGGGTGTTGCAGATTTACTCGGGTAGTTCATATCCACACAGAAAATTGTATGGCAAAAAAGAAGGTAAGAACAACATGAACAGACAAAGATCGAGTACCTAGACTGGGGCAATGTAAAGTTTAATGCAGGGCAGAAATTAGGTGTAATTTTATATAGTCAGCCTTAAATTAGGTGCTGTGTTGGATTCCTTCCCAGTAGATAGCATTCAGATGGGGGCATGACATACTCATTAGCTGTATCAAGGGAGGTGATTAACAGCTACATTTAAGCTGTTTAACCTCAAAGGCTAGGGAGGAAGATGACCAAGACCTAAAAAAAGTTTGCAGGACATGAAACTCCCTGTGGATTGAAATGTCTGCTGTAAATGATGCTGAACTAACAAGTGAATGTTGAAGGTATTGAGAATGATGGGGTACTTTACTTTTTTTTTTTTTTTTTTTTTTTT
>Ga0065711_1001647_pt1 | contig 41190 bp, 24 predicted proteins | sample Hoacrofraction12_FD_59098 | JGI IMG/M metagenome (GOLD analysis project Ga0065711, IMG submission 59098) | Hoatzin crop microbial communities from Cojedes, Venezuela - Epithelial fraction 12 v2 (version 2) | ecosystem: Host-associated > Birds > Digestive system > Esophagus > Crop | place...
AAAAAAAAAAAAAAAAAAAAATCCCTTCCTAATCAGTGTTTTTTTAACCAATCTGCAAGCAACACCACCAGATCACATTCTTTCCATCTGCCTGGAAGTGAAATGCATCAAAGACTTCTGGTCAGAACAAGTACAGCAGAACAACGCGTGCAACGGGAAGCCACTGAGAATCATTCCGCTGCACCCGAACTTTGCCCTTCACATGGAAGCCAGCTGGTGTCAGGATAACAGAGGAAGGCAGGCTACAAGGCCAAGCCTTCTCTGGGAAGGGCCTATTCTGTCATTATACAGATCCAAACAAGTACCTTCAATTCGTTTTGATCCGATTTTCGGGTTCTTTTCATTATTTCTTCAATTCTCTGTTAAAACAGGGAAAATATTTCCAATGACATGCAGATCTTTATATTTCAGCATTCCAGTTTAAATTTTCATCAATCATAATATATTTTCCCATTTCATACATTTACTTTTTTTTTCCCACCGTTTTTAAAGCTCACAAGCCAGAGTTGGCTTTTTTTAAAGAACACACGACTCAAATGCATCCGAGACTGTTTGCCTGTCGAGTTTAACACCTCAACCACTATTTTAGGGTGAGAAACTTCTCTGCTTTCAAAACAGCACACCTTTTTTCTTTCAAGCCTTTCCTGCATATTTTGCTGCATAATTCTCTCTCTCTCCAGACGCTGTCTTTCAGCCTCTTCTTGAGCTTTTGCTTCAGCTTCTTCTCTCTGAAAATAAAACAAGAAGAGAGCACCCAGTGCACAACTCATTCCGAAGAGTCGAAAGCAGAGCTGTTACAGAGATTCTGGTTCAACACGGACAGGAACTTCAATCACTATTTAGTTTTACCATACATTGCAGCTAAATGCCAATTACCCAGCTACTGACATGAAATATATATTACTATGGCATTCAGAAACTGATCTGAATAGAAGAATAATGTACATGGCTATACCGTGATTATGCAAATATTCTGGATATTGTTGAGCTACCCAGGGTTCAAACTATACTTCACATTGAGGATCTGTCTAGCATGGATAATTTACAAAGCAACAAGACAGCAATTAAATTCTAAATGTGGCAAGGTTAACTTCAAAATCTTGGCAGTCAGGTATTACTACTAAGATACTTGGTGCTGAGCATCTTCTGTTCCTTCCACACTGGAAAATCTTTTCCAGTATGACTGGAGAGAAGACAGAAGTATACTTAACACTCTGAGTAATTGTTATAAACTTCAACAAGCTTTTAAAGAAACGTTCAGACACACATCAATGCTACCCATAAAATATAGCTCTTCAAACACAAAGAAGTTCATTGTAAAACTGCCTTAATTTTCAAAATTATTCTAATTTAAAGAAAGTACACTTTCTGCAAGACACCGCCCTTCAGTTAGCAGGATGCCTTTGTAAAGGTACACAGATATTGGCTGTGGAGGACTATTTAGCAATCGGCAAAGCAGATTTGGAAACACTACCAATCTTTTACATGAATCGGAGCAAGCCAGATGACTTTCCCGACAGACCACCACCTCATAATCCGTAGCAGTAAGCTGGTGAAGCCACCTCGTAATCCGTAGCAGTAAGCTGGTGAAGTGGGCTCAGTACCAATGTTTTATGTATGCAAAATAGCATCCCAGATGGCTAAAAAAAGAAAAAAATTTGCTTCTGCCCCACACTTCAATTTATCACATGTTAAAAAACCAAATCACATAGACTAGGGCAAGGAAAGGACTTCAAAACACTCTCAAATCCATCTCGGACAAGATGAACTCTGCTTTACAGCATTTGTCAAAAATGTTTTGCGACAGAAAATCAAAGACAACCCCCTCAAAACATGTCAGCAGCTTGCATGAGGAATACAGTTGGAGCCTACAGATAAGCAGACCTGGTGCTGAAGCTCTGCAAGTTTTTCCTGCTCTTCGTGTTCTCGGCGGACCCTCTCCTCTTCAGCTTGTCTTTGCTGTTCTTCATAAGCCAATCTCTTTTCTTCCTCCTGTTTGCGGAGCTCCTCCTCCCGTCGTGCTTTTTCCTCAATTGCTCTCTTGGCCATTTCTTCTTCTTTGATTCTAGTGTTTCCAAGATATAGATTACCAACTCGCTATTTATTTCTTTCGTAGTGTGCATGCACAAGACACACTAGGAAATCAAGGAAGTTCTAAGCTATCCAACCACAGAATAACTATGTAAAGATAGTTTTCTGGTGTGAATTTACAAATGCCACCATTCAAACACGTCAAAGGTAACTTCAAAGAAACTACACAGATGTTCTTTGCTGACTAAGTCAAGGCCAAGGCAGCTTGCTCCAATAATGGAATGTTTGATTGAGAACAGGATTCGGTGACAGCTGTTTAATAAATACCACCTGCATCCACAACATGAATGAAGCTTCCAATCACTGTCAAACAAATTCAGCTGGATCTTCTAAAGACTGTTTCTTCTATAGTCTAAATTCCAGATATACTGGAGGTGTACACTGTCAAATTATGCAGACGTACACAACAGATCTGACACTGTATGTCTGATAAAACATCTGTAGCAGGCTATATGCAAGTTTATGACACCTTCATACCCCTGAATGGAAAACAGACAAAATCTAATGTTCTGTAATGTTCACAGAAGCACAGACAGGTGACCCCTGATCTAGAATACAGTTAGTCAGCACAAAGTTAATATATTTTTTTTAACAACTTCCATGCAGTGAACCAAATGTACACCAATTTATCACTTTGCATTATTTGGATGCAACATTTCTGATCCAGATTTAGGATCGCTAGCGTGAGATTTAATGTACCACCAAACCACTGCCTGAAATCATCAAAGGAAAGTTTAACAGAGAGAGGTTGACTATTTCAAGACAACAAAACAAATACAAATGGTATAAAAAGCACACTCTAGTTTTGAAATAGAAGCATGAGTGGTGACTGGAAGGAAAAAGCAGCACAGGGATCGTTCATTATGTATACACTGAGATACAGGTTAACGATACACACAGCAGCCCGTCCCATCTCAAATGGTGCTAGAGCCTGTCTCTCTGCTTCAGGAACTGCATTAGGATTTACAGGATCTTAAGTCAATGCTTAGGAAACATATAGAGCTGAAGGGTCCACTCCAACCACAGCCCACCACTGAAAGCATGCCTGCCTTCGCCAGAGTAGTTACCTTTCCTCTTCCTGTCTCTGAATTCTTTCTTGGTCTTCACGCTCTCTTTGCTCCCGTGCTAGACGACGTTTCTCTGCCAAGATTTTAGCAGCTTCTTCAGCTGTGGTGGTCCCTGCTACTGTTTTGCTACCTGATTCTGTAAAGGTTAAAACAAACTGCTGTTAAAAAGCCCCAGTAACGTAAAATTAAGACGTTATCACTGCGAGATGAGATTTTTCTTTTGGCCAACTGACCCACAATCTTTCCATTGGTGCTCATCACTCAGCAAGTACACCTTGTATCTAAATGCCCACAAAAGCCAAAAGGGGAGTCCCTAAAGAGATGCAGAGCCACAACATCTCACTGACACTGCAATAATAACTCATTTCAACTACACCGATCCAGCCATATTCTAGATGATACAGTTAAAGCTATTCTCCAGTTACTATAGTACTTTAAAACATATTTCTAAAAAGACACATTTATTCTATGACACTTAAAAACACGTAAAAGAAAACTGAAAAAAAATACTGCTTTAGGAAATGCACTTAACTTCCTTCTAATAAAACTGAACGCACATGACTTGAAAGAGGAAATATTAATTTTTGACTTTCTTGTTTCATAATATTAACATAATGCCATTATATTTATAGAGTATATTAGGGTGCAAATAATCACCATGCTGTCCGGCCCTGAAGGCACATACTAATGACTTCAGTAATACCGTTATTTCTACGCATTTTAGCAACAAATCAGTTTCCAGCTTTCATGGAGATAAAAACAGCTCCAACCACCAGGTTAGTAGATATTTGTACAGTCCTGCAGCTTATGTTTCTTCGTGTCCTGCCTGGTGTTATGGTCAGAGGTATTATACATTATATATGATAAAATTTATATACATTAATTATTTCTATAAATTATAGATTAACATTAGGGAAAAAGACACCCTTGCCATCAGTTGCTCTCAATATATATTGAAAGAACTCTGATTTTTATCAGTTATTCCCACTGTCTAGAAATACTACCATTTGAACGTGGCTAAAGAGCTGATCATCTGAATATTCAGTGAATTAGCTCTTGGAGTCAGTAGAGCAATATCATCATAATGTAGGTGAGGACCTGCCCTTCTTCTTTTTGTCTTTCACAAATCAGCACACTTATGTTTGCTTAACGTTTATAAAGCCTTCAAGCCAAGGTAATTTTAATGAACAATGACATCAGGGTTTCATCAGTTATTTCACTTCTGTCCTAAACTCAAATCATTCAAAACACAACGCCATCATTAGGAACTTTAATACCTGAAAAGCTGCTTAAGCCCCATGGACACGTAATCACTACCTGTAGCTGTAGGACACAATTACACAGCATGCACCCAGAGCAGCTGAATCACTGCAGTGTTTTATGCACAAAAATTGTTCTTGCAGTCCTAGGAAAAGCATTCCAACACACAGAGTGCAGTCACAGAGAGGTCTTCTAAAATTTAGATTTATCCAATGCTGATAAAGAACCACCTCCCCAGGACACACACGGCTTCCAATATGGGCAAAAATGCAGTCGTGTTGCTGCAAAGAAGAATCAGCTACAACACTTCCAAATTTGAACTCAGTCAAAAGCGGTTCTCCTCCTCCTCATCCCTGAGCAGGAAAGACCAGTCCTTCGCAGTGAAAAGAACCATCAGCAGGATCTGCCCACCCAGGACTTGCACGTACTAAGTGCTTCTCTTCCCATATTCTGCAACTTTCTTTTTTATTTAAAGGAGGGACATTTCATTTAGAGTTGCCATGAAGAAATCAAAATGCCTCTCTTCTCCTCTACCACCTGAGCATCTTGCCAGTTCAGACCAGTCACTTTTTACAGCAGAGGTCATATTCTGTTACGCACTTGCACAGCAACCAATGCCACAGTCCTGTTTTAACAGCACCGGAACTTCAGGCGTACCAAAATCGGTTGACATTTAATGTCAGGTTATACCTGCCCCCAAAACCTAAATAAGACAACTTAATCCTCAACAAGAAGCCTAAAGGTTTTAGGCTTTTAGGTTACAGCATGATAAGATAGCTTGAAATATGATAAATATCTGGTATCGAAAATGATAGCAGAAAATTAGTAATAATGATTCAGACCACCACAGATATGGAAACAACAGGGGACATAAAACCAAAAGAGAGGGCAGGAGACCTGAAGTCTATGGGGGATCTTCCCATTGCATTTTCCCTTTTGATGCTTTACTGATGTTTTCTATATGGTTACTTCAATAGTGCTTTCATCTTCATGCACCCCTTGTACAGCCCGTTTCCACAGGCCAGGACATGGGACTTCCCAACATGATTGCTAACATGCCTTAAGAAGATTCTTCCAGTGTTTTATACTCAGCTCCATTTTCCTTGTACTCCCACTGTTATTCCTGATAAGAACTGCCTTCTTCTCCAAGGACCTTTCTGTGATGGAAGGGGAAAGAGGGAAACGGGCAAGAGATATGTCCCAGAACAATTGCAAAATGCATCTACAGGACTGACAGCTGATCTGTTGGCCTTACTTAATTCTAGCCCGTGGTTTAAGAGCAGAGAGGCACAATTAAGGTACTTGCGGCCATCAGGAATACGGACTGCCTTTAGGCAGTTCCTCTTCAGCAGTATCTGCCTGCCAACTGAGTAGCAAGGATGCAGAAGATCTGCAACTTGTGAAGAGGTGGAAGCCGAACCTCCTCCTCTTCTCCCATTGATCTGTAATTTTTTTTTTTTTAAGAAGGTAGAGAAGAATAGTACACAGATCTGCTATGTGAGGAGAAGCTGGTGTCAGTTCCTTATCGGACTGTTATTTTCCAGTTTGACAGGAAGAACACAGATATGCTTGTGTTGTAGTCTTAGTTGGATGGAGGGAGGATTCCAACAGATTTCAAGGCAAGCCATTTATTCACAATTTATCTAGGAATCATATTCCAAAGCCTTCACTACCCAGCTACAAAAAAAAGCGAGGCTCCATGATAGATTACTACCTATCATCATGCACAAGGTGAGAGCCTGTGAAGGAGCACTTCTTATGCTTTCAGTTGAAAGAAGCCTTTTAACTTTCAGAGAAGCTGCAAAAGGCTGCTGCCAGAAATGGCAAGTGCTCCAAGTCACTGAAAAATGTAAAAGTGTTTCACTGCAGAACAGTATATTTTAGTAGGAAGACACAAAAAAAACAGGACAAAGACTTGATTGCTATCTGTCAGCAACAGGCAATCAAGTTTATTTTGAAGGAGAAGAGATGGTATGAAGATACAAGTACACAAAGCCAAAATTAGGTTGAACCTACAAGACCTAGAGACTGCTTTGCCACATGCCATTCACTTGTGCGCTCTGACTTCTGAAGCTGTCTGGAATATGGTATTGCACCAACCCACAGGCTGAACTGCCTACACAGGTGTGCAAAATGAAAAATGCCTTGAAAACTGAAAGCAACTTTTTCTTTTCAAAAACATAGATTTTGCCTCACTTAGCAATATTGCAGTGTACCGAAACATGCAAAGAGATCAATGAAATAATCTCTACGTTGAAGAACATGCCCACTATTTCCTGATCTTGTACGTGCCAACGAAAAAGAGCTTCACCTAGTCCCAGTATGAATCACTACAAAGATGACTAGATTGGAGACTGGCCATAAAATAAAATGGAAACAGATAAGCTGGGTTAATACAGTTCCAGAACAACTGGAAGATACAGGTTGCTATGGAGGTTTCAACCAACCTATGACACTACTCACAACTGATTATGCCCCCCCTGAGGCACGCAAGACATTTATCACAGTCATGTAGCACATCGAGGGACGGACATTCTGACTGCACAGATGAATGATGTGACACTGAAGACGGATGTGCAACTTCATACAAACATCCACATTTGACTATGACATCCAGGCTTCCTTCTAGAGGAACACATGCTCAAAGAACTGTACCACAAATGAGTTCTTCAGCTGACTAACACTAGTTCACATCCAACACTGAGCAGTGTCGGGAAGAACCTCGGAAATCAGAGACAACTGCAGCAGCTGAGGAACGCACAACAGGAACTGCACATGCAGTAATGTGCAGCAAGCGTATGTTCCCACTTACCTGGCGTCTGAAGGATTTTCACCCCCCGTACTGCCCACTGGCTGTAGCTTAAATTCCAGAGATGCCTCCTTTTCGTGTTAAGTCTCCCCTAAGTCCTTCTCCACAGAGAAGTGCCTGCCAGACCCCATCAGAAGGCTCTCCCAGCTTATGTTCTGGAGATGGCAGATGGCGTTCTTCCAGTAAGAGGGACAGAGGCTGTGCTTACTTGGCATGATGAAGAGGATGAGGAGACTAACTGCTTCTCCAGAATACGGCTCTCCTTAATCTACCAAGATAATTTCTCAGTGTGATCCGTGCACTGACAACTTCTTCCTGAGGCAGCAATGATTATACATTCACTGGAATTGAGACCAAGGCAGCCTTCTAGCTTTGTGAAAACTGGTGCTCAGCCTGTGATGCACCAATAGCTAATTTCTTCCTCCAAGCAGGTCACCACACAAGCAATTTTAAGAACTACTGACTGGAATGAAAGACTTTTGCATCGTTTAACTATTGACTTTGCAAACCTAAACTAGTAGATCTCTCTGCTAGTGTGGCTGAAGTCCAAAAGGCAAACAGGATTTCTGCTTTTTTTAAAATTATAGTGCAAGCAATAATATTGAAAGCTCCTGACATAAATCTCCAAGTCAAATAAACTGACTACAGCACTAAAATCCACAACCAAAAGTCATGCCACATAAAATTATTGTATAAATAATCAGCTTCTACCTTAAAGCTTCCTACCCTCCAGTGGTCTGCCTCGTGAACACATTATTTCACTGGTCCTAGTACACACTGGAGATGTCTTGAATAAGAGTGCATCAGTCACTGAGAAACACTCACCTTCTTTGGCCTTTGTGCTAGCTGCTACCGCGTCCCTGTCCGAGGCTGGTGAAGCACCTTGATCTTGTCCTGTTCCTTCTGTGCTCTTATCCTTTGGTTTGCTCTCTGCTTCAGTTTTCTTTTTGGTAATATTTATAACACCTGGTGTCAGAGGTGGACGCTGGATGGGTGCTGGTTTAGAGACTGGAGTAGGAGATGGTGGCCTTTGTTTTGACACGCTAGGCGAAGGTGGGCGAGTCTTTTGTCTGCTGAAATAAAGAACATTTTTCAGGGCTAACAAGGAAAACCTCAAACACGCAGCTGAGGACAGCAGTCTACTTCGGTTAGCACACATTAAGCACCTCACTTTCAAAAATAAATCCACGCACAAACTACTGGTGCCTTCCTCATAAAACTCAAATACAGGATTCCAAAATACCCTGGGCCCGCGGACTCGCTACTTGCGGGCTAACATCAAAGCAGGTCTGCTAGCCCAGACCTCCATTTACTCCGCATCAAGGATGAACACTGATTCCAATCCAAGAAACTTCCTACACCAACACAGGCAGATCAGCTCGCATGCACCCTGTTGGCTTTAGCGCACAGATCGTACAGAAAACCAGGGTATGTTTTGTCTGCACAAAAGAGACAAAGGTTCAAGTATGAGCTGCATCCCTACTGTGGAAAAGGAAAATTGGATCAAAAGTGAAGTCCTTACGCATATAAACATGGCATAGCGTAACTCATACAAAATTCTAACAGCACAGCTGTTTGAGGCAGGAAGCATCCTTCATTTTGTTCTGAATAAAAGCAGTTATTTAACCTGGACGCATACCTAACTGTAGAAGGTGATGGAGGACGCTTCACCAAATTAGCAGGAGAAGGGGATCTTCTACGGGCAGATACAGATGGCGAGGGAGGGCGTCTTAACCCAGAACCTGGGGATGGTTTTTCCGTCTCCGATTTCTAAGAAGATACATAAACCCCAAATAGCACTCACTCTCTAGAATACGTTACAGACAGAGCAGCTGCTACCACAACAAACATACAACTTCTCAAAAAGATGTACTTGACATTTTCTGATGTTCCAAACCATAGACCCAGTCAATATGGTACCCAAATTAAACTTTGGGAACTGTAAGCAGCAAACAGCAGGCCTTTAAGATACCAGAGAGATCAAGGACCACAAAAATACATTTTGATTTTAATACTGTGTTTCTTCAGCAAATGCTATTGAATATTTCAATAAGCAAGCAAACTGTTGAAACATGATCCCATCCTGAGCTGTTCCAAACCCCGACATTTATACAAACCTAGTTCCTGTGGATTTTCAACAAACCTGGGTTGAATCTGGTGAACTTGCATCAGATGAAGATAGAGAGGACTTCAATCTGTCGATGCTACGACTGCGCAGAGGCACTTTAGGAGTTGGGACTGGGGAACTGATGGAACTGGCTGAAGCTGAACGAGGACAGAGGTGAGATTCTATAAAAGTTAGGAATTTGACAAGACAAAACAAGAACCAAGTGCACAGCATAAGAACAGGAGAAAAGGAAGAGGGAGAAAGAGAGAGAGAAAGAAAGATTGTGTGTGTTAGAAACCGTACAGAGAAACACCACAGGCAGTGCACACTGCAATGGGTCACGGACACGGACACCACCACCACACAATTAGTACTTTGGAAGCAACAGCACCAAGAGTAAAACCATTTTGAAAGCAGCAGCCTGGAGTAGATAAAAATAAAATGCTTTTCCAAACAACATCTAAATTTGCAATACAGCAGTTTAATTGTAGTCAAGCTGCATCTAATCACAAATACTTCAGTTTTAATGGCTTAGCATCTTTCTTTACAAGTTCTTCATTACAGGTTCAAACTGTAAGCCTGTTTCCCCCATACTCAAGGAAGAAATCTTCCTTCTTTTCAAAGAGTGGTTATAAAGCAGCATTACATTAGGACTCTGAGCATTACATTACAAACTTTTCTTGTGAAATACGCATTTGTGCAACATTATTTTATTCTGCTTTCCCTCTCTGATCCCTTTATTACTATATTTGTGTGCCTTTATCTACATTAACAAACCAAAACAAGTGGTGTAAAAAGAAACCTACCAAGAGAAAAAGGTGAACCATTAAACTAAAATACCTTTCCTACCTTAAGTGTCAATCTCTTCACACATAAGATATGGAAAGAAATTGTATCTTCTAATTACTTTTTTCACTAACATAATCATAGATGGATAAGCGTCCATAGACGTAAAAACGTACTTCTGAAATCAGATATTGGATTTTTCTATAGTCTGAATAAATTGTGACAGATGCCAGCACTTAATTTTGTAACTTTCTGGAAAATACATTTTATTTTTATATTTACAGCATTTGTGCAAGGAGACCTGCATTCTGTTTGTGCATAGTTTGTGCTAAAGCCCAGGTACGTTTCTACTGAAACGAAGAAAGTACCTTTATGTAAACTGATCAAAATGTAAAAGTTGTCTTTAATTCAGCAATGGTGAATAAGTCACATGCTGTCAGTAACAGTGAAAAAGATGGTATTTCCCCACATGACATGAACTGAAATATTAATGGTAAAATAAAAGTGGCACATAGATAGGTGTGCAAAAATATGACCAGTGACTACAAACCAAAAAAGTAAAAACTGATTATTACACAAGGGGAACAGTGCAGTAATGTCACCGTTACCAACAAGGACCAAGTTAAGTGGCATAAGATAAAAAATGAAGATGGAAGAACATACTTGAGAGGAAACAAGCGAAACTGGGAATGCAAGTTGTAAGGTAAGAGAGGAGAAAGGACTCCACATTGGTTCCAGATATGCATTTACCTGGGCATTCTTACAACCAATAACAATTATAAGACGTGGGATGCAGCTGGGGTTTGCCCACAATGCAGAAATTCCTGCGCTACTACTACATTGAGCCACAGAGTGGGCTTATCAGCTCAGTCAGGACCAATAGGAAATTGCTCGAACCAGCCAGGGTTTCTCTACAATATCTTCTCCTCCTAGTATGCCTCTGCTTCTGTAATCAGCCTGAGTGCAGGCAGCTCAGGGCTCCCTGGGCTTAATATTAAGATAACCCCTTTGTCAAGTTCCTACAAACATTTGTGCCCCTAAAGAAATTTAGGCTTTGCCAATATTCCTTTCAGCCTCCTTTGAAATTAGATGTTTGAGTTTTTTCCCTTTTATTTCCCAGCACTGTTCTCTGACCAATAAGTCGCAGACTCATTTGAGGGTGCGCCCAAATGCAGGTCTCTGCCAGTTAAAAAAAACCCAGACAAAATCCCAAATGAACACCAGCATCTGGTTCTCTGCAGAACAAGTAAACTGGCACTGAAGTTTAAAAGCCAGTATTATTCTATGGTTTTGTAAAGTAAACATGCAATGTTGCCTATGAATTTGTTATTACCGACCAAAGACAATACTGGATAAGTAATATTACACATAACCATACATTAACTGTCTGATTCACAGCACAGTTAGTGACTATCATGTAAGTTCTTGCTTGAAGAGCAACTGCATAAACCTTTCAGGCTTTGCTGCCCTCCTGTTACCTGAGGGATCTTGTCCATCAGCCGATAACGTAGCAGCACTTTTACTCCTAGCTAAGGAGGCCTGTGTGGGGGCGAGGAGGCGACTGATTATGCTACTGTCCAGAGGACTGAGCTGGGAGCGACGAGCTAAATGATGGGAACAAATCAAAAAGGATCCAACATGAAATCATATCATGAAAAAGACAAGCAGTACATAGCAAAGGAAGACTGAGAGCATTGCTGCAAATCGTAACAGTTGTGGAAGAAAAATACTTAAGTCATGGAGAGGGAAATCCAAACTAATGGCACAGAAGGGTTAAACACTGCAATCTCTTACGTTGCACTTCTCGCGCAAAGACTGGCATGCATACAACAGATATGAATGCTGAAGTCAGTCAAAATACGGAAAGTTTTTGACCCAGCTCTTCAGAGCTATATTCTCTAGATTGCAGGAATTCTGACATAATAAACAGAAGACTTGCAAGTCAAAGCAAATAGTTATCATCAGGCACCTTTTGCACATACAAATTCACATGGGCAAGCACCCATCATTCTCCCATAAAGGAAAGATTCTGAAGCAGAATATCACTTCCATGGTTGGCAATAGCTGCTAAAAAGAACAGTTTCAGAATTGTTAACTCAAAGGGAAAAACATGTTGGAAAAGTTGCTAGTCTTCAGCTTTAGGAAGAGTTCCTAGAAAAGAGGTTATTTGTAACCTGGTGGGGAATACACAGACCAAAAGAGACCAAAGTGAGAAGAGGATGCCTCCTTCGCTTGCATGCACAAAGTTCAGGCCAGCAGCAGGAACAGAGAAGTTGCTTTCAAACTGAATAATGAAAGAGAGCTTAAATAGTAAAGGTAAGATTTAACTAAGAAGTGAACACATCAGTGACGTTTTTACTATATTTTACACTTAAACCTACCAGCTTTCAAATACGTGTGTGTCTCAAAGACATTTTGCTCTTTACTTACAGTGCCATTTAACAAAGTCAAAGTACTTCTTACAGGATTGCTTTTTTGTGCAAAGGGAGAAATTTAATCTTTACCATTTACAATTTTATCTTTACCACTGGATAAATAAAAAGCCATTAAAAAGTCCTAAAAATTTAAGAACCAAATAAACTAGCAGAAGTAAGCCTACCCAAACTTTACTATGAAGGGCTTTAAAAAGAAATATTCAGCTTTATGCAACAACCACCTGGTTTTTCTTCCTTTTTCACTTTTTCTAGTTCTGGAGAGGACTGGGGTTTACTACTCATTCTACTCAAAGATGTACTCCTCTTCTTTTCTGTTCCTCCTAGAGATCAAGAGTAAGGAAGATTATTTTTAACAACATATTTCTATATATGATTTCCTAAACTGCCACTCCCATGTTTTGCTTTTGCCAAGAAATCAGCTAAAACCACCGATCTATCATTACAAAGCACAATTTTCTCATGAGCTAAATGGTTTGGCTACTATTTGTCTACTCCCCCCACCTTCCCACTTTTCAGACGACTGAGGCTGGTTTGCAGACAGAGTTACCCAATATCTGGCACTGCAATGTGCATAACAATTTATGCCACAGTGCACAGACTATACGCACAGCAGTGAAAGTCTGAGTAAAAACATTTATAATGAAACTGGGACATGGTTTAAAGTCTGCTTCAAATATCCCGTTTACTGCCTCCCAATTCTCAAAAGAAACTGGTTTCTAGCACCTTTCTGTTCCACCTGCGAACCTTTGAGTGCTGACTGCTGAGAATGTAGAGGAACTTTGTTATTCAGTCTGTTTAATGAGGCACTTCTCTTTGTGGTACCTGGAAGTGAAAGTGCATGGATTAATAATGCTGAAAAGCCTAGAAGCCCCCTCCAACACCAGCCCCACTTCCCTAAGATACAGAAGAGTAATTAAGTCACTTTGCAGCACGAATCCTTCGGAAGCAGGAAAACTGGATCAGGGAAGAATTACTCCATATAAACCATTATTTCTTATATTCCTGTATGTTACTGATCATAGCAGCAGGAAGCCAGTCTCAACAGACCTTGTCTGACCTACCGAGGCCATCCTTGTGCGCCTTTTAAAATAAATAATTTAAAAAGGCCATTGCTCACATTCTGTATGACTAAGAGCAAGAAACCAAGTGCTCAGCTCAGAATTAACAAAGAACACAACTGATTAAATACACCACTGATCCAGGGACAAGTGTCCTCCTCTCAGTTCCGCATTCTGCTCCTCCACCTTCCCAGGCACACACATACAGCAGCAGCAAACCAATTAATTCTGCAACTGTATTTTCGGTCGTTTGAATTTAGCCATCATTTACCAAACAGCCATTTCTTCTTGAGTGCCAGATCAAGAGCACAGAACGGCTCTAGATTGCCGTGGTGATCTAAACCAGTCAGTCAACCTCTGTATAGTTGGAGTTTCACTCAAATTTCTTGCATTTCAGGCCACCTGAGAGTTTTCCCTCCAAAGCGAACAAGGATTCACAAAGGATTTCAAGGTATGACAGTAAGATTGAAAGCAATCCCAATTAGTTGATAATTAGCGACTTCCTCTGTTAGCAGCTTAATTTGTACTTTACAGCCCTGTTTCTGACTCATGCTCAGAGCTGAACCCTGCAGACACATTATATATAAATATGATTTTAAATCACAAGCAGTCTCCAGTGACTCAGAGCCCCTGTAGCTATGCCAGTATAGATATATTCACTGATTCCCCTACCAGGCATATGATGTATCAGTTTTTCTGCCGCATCACCTCCTAACGTGAACCAGCAAAACCACTGTTAGCTGTGCCCATGTTAGGGATTCTTCTAGCACAGCTCATTTGATCAAAGGTTGTAGACTGACAGAACACTGCAGTGTAGGCCTAGCTGAACTTGTTTTCGTATTAAACAGCTCTTAGTTTATTAATGCTTTTGGTATTTTTTCCAAAATGACATTCGGCATACAGGCAAACTCCTATTGAACACTGGGAAGATTCCCCACAAGGAAATCCCAGGCTAAAGCAAGCCGGTATGTGCTCATGCAAATAATTTTTATTTTTCTTAACACGTAGATTAGGACAATTCCTTGCGGCTCCTCATTTTTTTTGATTTGGAGAAGGGAGGTTGCCATGATTTACAGAATAACCCTGACGTAACATTCTGTCAGGTCTGTTTCACATTTCCTCTCTACAAGTAGCTCACATGTATCGGGACGGGGCAGAGGGGAGGAGGCATAGAGGAGACACACACATATAGGTTCACTAGAGTGGGAAAACCACAGATCTACGCCATCCTCTACATCCCTGTTAAGACTGGTTGGGTGGTGCACATTTTAAACATGCCATGCTGCAGTCAGGAGCTTCATCCACCCCAAAGCTGCAATTCAAAATGAGTCTTCAGACTACTTTACTGGGCTAGGAAATGATGTCAGAGCTGCGCACTATGGCTAAAACAACTCTAGAACTCCAGGTCAAAACAAAACAACCTCTTCCCACCCAAAAAACTCCCACAGGTGTCAAAAGTTTTTCATGCATCCTCCTCTATTTGGTTAAGGTAGAATTCTAATATTAACAGAAAGTGTGTGTCTATAGAGTACAGGACTGGCACAACTGAAATGTTAAAACTACCTTGATTTTTTCCTTCCCACAGGCAATCAAGTGACTGAAGCTGTCTAACAGAACAAGGCAAACTTTATTTCTGTACTATTTTCATTTTGGTGAAATTTTAGGGTGTGATTTAAGGCATGCAAATCCGTAAAGATAATGTGAAATGATCTGTGAATCATCATTCACCAAGATTCAACTTCAGTAAAACAATTACAGAAATAAAAATTAAAAAAAAACAGTGATCTTTACCGTTACTCTTCTCCTCTAACAGAGATCACATCAACTGGGTCAAAGCCCTCAACAGTCAAGCTGGATTAACAAATTGCATGAAATGCATTTGAGATCAAAGTATGAAGTGAGTTACAGAGGACGGGAGGAAAAGGAGTATCATTCCACCTCCTGTCTCCTCCCCAAGTAACAGTGAAGCAGTACACCTGCTACCAGCAGACACACAAACACTTACTTCGATCAGAAGCATTTAAAAGTGCTGCAGATGATGACAACCGTTTATTCATGACCGTTTCTGTCTGTTTGAGGTTTGCTGTGGAGGTGGACCGCTTGCTGGCTGTGTAGAGAAGTGCTTACTTTAGAATTCATCTTCATACCTGAGGAAGAACCTTTCACACACTGCTGTCAGCTAACTTTGGAAGTATTACATCCTGAAAGCTGCTTCCAGGTTTGCTTCACGAGAAACAGAATTGTTTTTTCCCCCGTTTGAACAGACTTGGTACAATTAGCACCAGTTGTAACGTGCACAGAAAAGGCATTTAAGTTGAGTGGAGTGATGCCAAGATTTCAGGCACATGCATGCAAACAGGTGATTTTTAAACCCTGTGCTCCTAACATGTAAAGACAACAGCTACTGAGGTTGTGTGTTGTTACCAGACTGGCAAGACAGAGAAAGTAACAACAAAACCTGAATAACAATAATTTCTTTCTTTGTTCCTTCCACATAGGTATGTCAAAACAGTTTTTCAATCCTTAGTTAACAAAAACAAACCAAATGCTTTTGGAGGGATAAAACCAAGTCCTGAGGAAAGGCAATAAAGCATTCCTATTTCCAATTACTTCCCAAGGGTTGCTCCATTTTAGAAATTTCTGATTTTTTTTTTTCCTCAAAAAAAGCTACTCCTTAAGTTAACGTTGCCTACCAGTTTTCTAACTCTTCTGAAAAAAATTGCCACAAGAAGCTTTTTTTTTTTGTGGCATGTGTATATGCACACACACACACATATATATACACATAAAAATCACATCTCACATGGCAAAATTTCAAGTTTACCACAAGCCAGATAAATACCTGCTTTTTAATTCAAATAATGTACTTTCAGGATGAACACTACTTCAGAGTGTGAAAGCCTTGGAAAAGCATGTACCTGTTGCTAAGGGAACTCAATAAGCAAAAAACAGTAATGCACACAAAGTAGTGGGGACTGGCATAATAAACAGAAGAAATTCTATACACCAAACACAAGTAATTGATTTTGCTGGCATACTGGACAGCAAAGATGATTAATGTGAACTCATTAGTGCTCAAGTACCAAAGGAAACAGCAGCACTACGCACCACAGAGGCAGCATCCTTTCCCTTTGGCCAGCATGCCACAGCAGCTCCTCACAGCAAGAGCCAGGACGGAGGGATCCCTACGGACAGCCCTGCCGCCGCATCGTACCGCTGACACACGCGCCCACCCCAGGCGTCCCGAGCTAGGGGCCTTCTGCAACACCACGCCAAGTGAGGTTTTGGAGCCGAAGCTATGGAAGTGGCAAGCTCTTGTCACAGAGAACAAGAGCAAGGTCCCCAAGGGGTAAGAGGGAGAAAAGGTGATCTATTGAATCACATTAAGAAATGAAGAGCTGAGCTTAGTAGGTACTTTCCAACATAACAAAAACAATTAAAAAAAAAGGCATTCTATGAATGATGCTTGAGTACTGGGATAATTAAAACAGCCTTGAGAGGTTTTATATGTGAGAATCAGAAAACTGATACGTCATGTATTTGAGTATTTTCAAAGGGAAAGACTACCCTCTAGTGCCTGCTCTCAAAGAGAAAGCCTGGCTCCTGGCGGAGCCCAAGCCTGTGAGTCAACAGGCTTTCAAACGTGCAGAGATGCTTCTTCCCTTCCTCAACCACCAGACAGCTTCTGCAAACCTGAAAGCTTTGGACAACTTGCTAGGAAAAGACAGGATATTCTCGAGTAAAGCAGTCTGGTTACATCGGTAAATTACTCTCTTGTATTTTGGGGGGGAAGTTAAGATTACTTACATCAAGGTATGCTACATAGAAGCAGTGGATAGTATAGCCCCAGGCAATAGCAAAAGCCTGTATTGTTTTTAACAGAAGAGGGAAAACAAACTGAAGCAGCAAAGCCAAATAAAGCATAAGACTCCCGTGCAGCAAGGCTTGTAATTGGGTAAGCAGCGGGGAAACAGCATCTTACAAAAATGGTCTAAATTTGAGACAGCAGCTCAACCCAGCTTCTGAGTTTCACTGAGAGAGGGTGCTGGAGAACTGCCTGTCTGAGGCTGGATAAAATTAGGCTTAATAAAATAAGATTATCTGTCTCCTAGTTCCTTCCAAATTTCTACTAGGACAAGGAAGCTCTTTATTTAGGAAAGAGAGACTCTGGCAGCCCAATTTCTGCTCTAACAGCCCGTCTCCACTACAGATGCACCTGAACGTCTAGTTTTGCTTAGCAGTCATCACTAAGTCTCCCTCATTTACAAGGACTGTCATCAAGAATGCTCTATTACACAGCCTTGCCATTTCTCTTGGCAGACCCATGCCCTGCATGTTTCATCTTAGTGCTGACAGCAATACCATTAACATAACACTTCACTCTGGGGCTTTTATCAATTTTTTAATTTCAGGCCATCAGCAGAGTATCCGGTGCCATCTCAGTGAATCACATTCTGTACGTAATACAGAACTGCTGATGGCTGGTGAAGTGTTCAGTTACAGGAGTTTACTTTCCACAGCACACTACCTTTATCACCCACAAATGCTGCTTTACCAGCCAATGCTCCTAAATATTGCTGTTGGCACAGCCAGTTCATGGGAGAACATGTCTGACTATATTTTTTTTCACAGAAATACAAAAGACCAGAAAGCCTTTAGTCCTAGCGTTAATATAAAGCATATTTGAAATCAGTTCCTCCAATGGTTTTTATTTTAAAAAATGGAGGCTTTAATCCCGAATCTGCCACAGAATCTGATGGTGGAAAAATAATATTGTACTGAAACTTGGTCTACACGTGCTGTTAGAGAAGGTGTACTACTCAGCCACAATGATGTAATGTAGCAGAGCTCGTATGGAGTCATTTTTCAGAGTTTAAAAAAGTCATTGTTGTCTTTCCAGCAATTATACTAACGTAAGGTGAAAGGGACCAAAAAAGGATTTTTTCAGAAAGCCTGCTGGACTTAGGCATCCTACATGGATTGAGCAGAATTTAAGTAACAACTAAGCGAGGAGCTCCTAGAAAGATAAAAAGCTAAAAATGATCCTGAAATGCTAATAAATACAAGAAGTGTGAATTCAATCACGATTCCACACTATCCAGCCCAAGTAAGACAGTGGTACACTTGAAATCTCAACACAAAACCAAACACAAACTTAAAACAGTGTGGATGCATAAGTGTCTTAGTTGAACACTGCATTATCTGTTTATCTCCACAGTCAATTTTTTCAAGATTGGTGCCAAGTTATCCAAGTTGATCTACTGTAGCTGAACATATCTGCTCCTTCTGTTCTTACTTTATGATGCATAAGGTACAGCTTAAGTGCCTATTTTTACATCAGCAGCACGTTTGTCAGAAAGCACTTTGTTTTTCATGTGTTTCAACAGCACTGAAGATCGTCCTCCACGATCCAAAGGACAGACAAGACTCATTTCCTCGCATAAATTAGGAGAGCTAAGGAGATTATGTTTGTTATAAGATTTAGCTTTAAAATTCGATAAGGTAGAAAAGAATGGAGGAGAAAAAAAAAAAATAGTGCTTTCCTAAACGTGTCAGGCAAATGTGATTTCCTAGTTTCAAGGTTAAATGGCATTTGGTAATGTGAAACACAGTAATTAGATTTATATATGTAACCAAGGAACACATTTTTTTGAAGAAAATTAGAGATTCATGCTGTGCAGAGAAAGGGAAGAGAGAGGTTAAATAAAATACACATGCTTCTGCTGTGTTGCCAGAATAAGCCACAGTAGTTAAATCATACTCAGTCAGACTTTCATTGCATTTTCAAGTCTCATATTGTCAGCATTATGAGACAGCTGTATTGAATTAGTAATGCTGGGAGCATGCACAGATTTTCAGAATTCAGATTTAGCTGGGTCTCAGCTGAGAGCTATCATCTTCAACTAGCTACAAGAAATAATTTTGCTTATTAAACATCTAGCCTTGACAAATGTATCAGTGATCCAAATTGTTTCTACGAATGGCTCAGTCTGCGCACTGGCAAGTGCCAGAAATCCAGTGAAAACACATTTCATATATAGAATTGTGTTTAGATAATTGGACAGATCTGATTTTGCAAAACCCTCCACTGAAAACATACCAAACTGCACAAAGGACCCATTCTCTTTCACAAGGTTTCAGCAAAATATCATTTGATTTTGCAAATGTTACTTCACCTGCTGCTAAAACAAAGCAAAAAGAAAACAAACCAAGCCCTACCATATACTTTTTGCAAAATAAAAAACAATTAGAGAGTCTGAAACTGCCCTTAAAAAAAAGCTTAGACTACTAAACTAATTTCTATCCAAATACACACCACTTAGAATTTATCTTCTCCTCCCCCATGCTGTGTCCAGCCACCTTTAAAAACCCAGACGCACATATCCTTTCCCTGAAAACTCCCTCAGGATGCCATGACTTAAGCTGTAGTTTAATTAGCTGGGAGGGACAGTTAAAAACGTAGGGGACTGCTTTCTACTTAGGGATCACATTTGTTGCACAGCTGGCCAAGATCCAGGAAAAGGTCTCTAAGAAGATGGTTTTGCTTAGTTTCAGAGAAACAAGAACTCAAGTTTAAAAGGTTAGTAGTGAGCGTAAAACAACAGAAAGAGAACATTATAGAAATCAATACCACCAGTTCTACCTTCATCTGTGGTCTGTTGTTCTGTAGAAGAAGAAGGTTTGTAAGCTAAGTCACAAGGTCAAATAACAAACAATGCAAGTTAACCAAAAAATGGGGAAGCTGGATATCATAATGGTAATTTACATCAAAGCACTTTCAAATATGATATAAATAAACACTTAGAAGTCAATACTCAAGCTGACAGAAGAAAACACTACTAAAACACACTCAGTATAATTCCACCAATTTAGAAGACAGGCTGAACTGAAGCAATTTTGTTTTCTTTTATTCATGGAAAATAACTTATGTTAAGTTCCTTCCTGGTGGAGTCTTCCAGTTAGCTAGTGCATGAAAGGACCCCTTCCATGGCAATCTTGATTTGTTGGTCTGATTTCAGAATGTTTACAAGCAGAAACAGTTAGTTGTGTGAAACAGGAAACAATCTGAGCTCAAATTAAAGAGCATTACAATCATGACCTAATCTAGAACAGAACCTATTCTCCGAGAAGCTCGGACACTGCATAATGTATCTCCTTACCCATTACTGGTCATTCAAATAGCTAGCATTCTGTAACTCTAAGGACGTGTTTAAAACATTTTAAATGGAATATTACAGTACAACTTGGGTATTTTTGTTCTGCTTATCATCAGTCTTGGCCCACCATTACACGTACTGCATCTGAAGGACTCAATGATTTTCACATTATACATTACATCTCCCCTCATCTGATGGTTGGAGGCTGACAATGCAATGCTGCCAGGTGTTGCATTTCCCATGTGGCTTCTCCCTAGCTCTTTCCAAAGTCAAAAACAGCTCTAAGTCTGAGCAGCATTTCAGGGCAAGTACAGATATGAATCCTCCCCCAAGAGCTACCCGTACATCTGTTGTAAGTTCCAAGATAGGACAAGATGCCCAGGTCCCTATGAACCCTGCTGCAAGTGCCAGTGTGCACACATAACATTCTGTTGTTTTAACCATGCTAAAAAAGGTGCCACTTACCTGTTTTGCTCTCTGAATCTGGAGTTACAGACCCTCCCCATGACCATCTCTTTTGTCGAGTTTCCAGTCGCTGATTCCGTTCCAAGGTACGATGCATAACTGCTTCATATCGCTCCTATCACCAAACAACATCTCTATGAAGCTGTGTAACTAGAAAGCACAGCTATGCCAGAACACAAAATAGAGATATTTTTTTTTCCCCAGTATGATTTAAAATCTGTTTTACCTGCACTGCCTGATGACAAGCTTTTGATACAAGAACTATCATGCCAAGAATGTTAAGGGCAATTAATGGTTTAAAAACATTGCAAACATGATTAGGTTGAGCTAAAGCACAGATAATCTCTTCCACTCTTTACTTAAAATAAAATTTTAAGTAAATTTCCACCAAACAGATTTCATATTCAGTAAACAGCACTACTTATTTTCTGAACAGGAATGAACCCCAAACTAAGTAAAAACAATTGCTTACCCTTTAAACCATTTATGTGCTGAAGTTATTTCTAGAAGGTGGTAAAAATTCTCCATTACAAAATACCAAGTATAAGGGGTTTTGTATTTTCAGAGAACTATACTAACACTGGACCAAGTCTTAACAGATATTGGCATTAACAGAGGTAGCAACGAAACCAGAAAGAGCAAGACATGAAGGCAAACCAGACCTCAACTGCTGACAGGACAAAGGGGACTGAAAGAAGCTTTCTCGTTAGTCTCCAGGACTACTAACTGCTAATGGGGGAATTTTGGCTCTTGTGCATAAAGATGAACTGTAACCATGCTAGACTGTTTCTTCTCCACAATCAGCCAGGTTTCCACACATGTGTCAACAACAGATCTCTCTTCTGGAGTAGTCATATCCCAAGTGATCTTCTGAAGCAGTATTTACTGCTGATACATTGCAGTAAGATGCCAAGGGGACTCATTATCCTAACATTTCTCCCTCTTGAGGACACACGACCTTCACCTTCTTTCAACACTGTTTCACAACACAAACTAAAACACTTGCAGTGTGTAATAGACAAAGTAAACTTGGAAGGAAGGGAGGAAGGACACCATTCACTGACAAAAGATAAAAATAAAAGGCTTTGTTTGAAACATAAAGCTTAGCTTCTCCTCTGTTAAAGAAACCTGAACTAGAGTTTACCTACGGTGCCAAAGTACCCAGACATTACGTAATCTGCAGATGGTATTTCCATGGAGGTATCTGCAGTGCGGTAATTCTTCAAAGTCACAGTTAAAGACATAGACTTCACTTTATAAACAACAGAAAAATAGTTCAATCAGCTCAACACATCAACATAGTAAGTTCCATAGCAGTACAGAATAACGGAGTAACTGTGAAGACAGGCATCTCAACCCTTGCCATGGCTAGTTGTCTCCAAGACTCTCTTAGGCAGAGCACCACTTATTTTTCCACAGTATTTGCTATTGTGCATCTTTTTCTATTTTATCTAAGGAAGGTGATTAACTAAATCAGACTTGGCTGAAGTACAAAACAAGAATGTTGGACACTATCTATTTTTTGATGCACTTATATCTACTGAATATCTAAGTGTAGGTGATATAGATGAGAAGTGGGCCCAAGTGAACCTCATGAAGTTCAACAATGCCAAGTGCAAGGTCCTGCACCTGGGTCAGGGCAATCCCAAGCACAAATACAGGCTGGGTGCAGAATGGGTTGAGAGCAGCCCTGAGGAGAAGGACTTGGGGGTGCAGATTGATGAGAAGCTCTACATGACCCAGGAATGTGCGATCACAGCCCAGCAGGCCAACCGTGCCCTGGGTTGCATCCCCAGCAGTGTGGCCAGCAGGGTGAGGGAGGGGATTCTGCCCCTCTGCTCCGCTCTGGTGAGACTTCCCCAGGAGTCCTGCATCCAGATCTGGAGCCCTCAGCACAGGAAAGACATGGGCCTGTTGGAGCGGGTCCAGAGGAGGCCACAAAAATGATCAGAGGAATGGCGTACCTCTACTACAAGGAAAGGATGAGAGAGTTAGGGCTGTTCAGCCTGGAGAAGAGAAGGCTGCGGGAAGACCTTACAGCAGCCTTCCAGTACCTGAAGGGGGCCAGCAACAAAGCTGGAGAGGGACTTTTTGCAAGGGCCTGTAGTGATAGTACACGGGGTAATGACTTTAAACTGAAAGAGGGGAGATTTAGACTAGCTATAAAAAATAAATTCTTTACTATGAGGGTGCTGAGGTACTGAAACAGGTTACTCAGAGAAGCTGTAGATGTCCTCCCTCCCTGGAAGCATTCGAAAGCGGGCTGGATGGGGCTTTGAGCAACCTTTTGTAGTGGCAGGTGTCCCTGCCATGGCAGGGGAGCTGGAACTAGATCATCTATAAGGTCCCTTCCAACCCAATCCATTCCATGATTCTATAGCTTGCTGGCAAATATTGCCCTAAGATAGCTTAGCTTCTTTAAAAGTGATTATTTTCTAATGTTGAAGTATAAAAGTTAAGATCTGTTTTCACTTTCCGGTTGAAAGCAAGGTTTACAGGTCAAGTGTATGCTTATTTTCCCACCTGCTGGATTCTTCTTGTGCAACTCTCTACGTACAAAGTCATCTATGCCCAGGGAGCAAGTAAAAGACAAGGTTAACAACAACCAAACATTCTCAGCTAGTCCTTGTCTTACTTGCTTAGTCACTTCAGTGGCCACTTAACATGTATCCACCATCCTCAAAATTATGTGATTAAATGTACTATAGGCTTGGGGGCAACACTTCTTGAAGAATAATGGGTGCTTTTTGCTTAAAGTAGTTGCCTAAAGAGATGATACTGTGCCGGACTGCAGTCAAGGCCCACCCAAACATTTCTGCTTGTTCTTCAGCAATGTAAACTATTCCATGAAGTTCAAATGGAATATCAGTCTGAACACACCCAGAAGCTGATTAGAGATAACCAAACACCAGTGTAGCATACTTGCCAGTCAAAAAGGGCAAAAAAGATGTATTGCTAGAACAACGTAACAATGGCTGGACTCCAAGGAAACAGCCAGCCAGGCTTAGAGGTTCTTCATCAATGGCCCACAGCAAGCTCTTACAGCCACCCTATGCAAGCACACGTGCGTGTCATGCTTTTACTGCTGACACCCTGGAAAATCTAACCTTTCAGAACCTGTGTCACATTTAATCACTAGTAGACCTACTCTTCAAAGGGGATGGCACAACTGCATATATTTGTTTCTACTTTCAGCTTCTATCAATCTTGCCACGAACTCTGGAACTCAAATACTGCTCTGCTCATCCAGGTGCAGTCAAAGCAAAGAGTCAAGTAAGAACAGTCAATACACAGCTCAAAGCAGAAAATGGTAACTACGCAGATAACATTATCAGTGGTACAACATACAGCAACAAACTGAAATTCAGAAGAACTAAAAGAATGTGAGCCTCTTAGGCCACACTGGGGCTCCCAGGAAGCAAGATACAGAACTAAGGAAAGTCTAAGACCTGTCACCCAGGCTGATTTACAAACAGAATGCACAAAGTGCACCAAAAAGAATCTAGCAATCTAGGAATATGGGGTGGGGTTTTTGCTCATGTGAAAAATGGCTACACAGCAACCACAGCTCTTAAAGTCCTGAGTGCCTCAGGGACAGTTAAAGCTAGGCCTGGGACGGGCAAGGAGGACATCTGTCGACTTTGCCCACTGTACAGATGTGGAAATAATTACATCGAATACCTTCACCATTTCCGTAACTTTCCATTTCACACCACTTCAGAGCACGGTAATGTGGGAAAACAATGCGGGCGTTTCTTTAAAACTATAGAACTTTGACATGTAGTACCTTTTCCTCCTCTATTTTTTGTTTTCTCTTTTCTTCTACTGCTGCCCTCCGTTGTTCCTCTTTCTGCTTCTGTTCTTTTAGCTTTCTCTGCCTTTCTTCTAACTGTTTTTCATACTGGAGTTTTGCTTTTCTCTCCTTTTCAAGGATTTGCGTCTCTTTGGCAGCTGTAAATTTTTAGAAAAAATTAAATTCAAACTTAACTATTAATTGATATTACAATGCGACTTACAGGCAAGATGCTACCAAGCAAACTCACCACTGCTTAAAGCCAAAACATACAGCAAGATTAGCTTGCGGTGCTGGATTAGCTTGCAGTGCTGGATGACACTGCACACGACGACAGAGGTGTTTAATTCTGTCCCCAGGGTGAGCAGGAATTAGAGCTTTTCCTGCTATTAGACTTCACTGCCTAGACAGGAATGTCAGGATATGCATATACCCTATGTTAAGCATATACTTTTCGTATATCATCATAACTATGAAGTCTTTACAAGTAAGCAGTAAGGTGACTATCAAAGGGCAGAATTTTCTATGTTGCAATTTTATTTTTTTTTTAGAACAAGATGTAATGAAAAGATTTAAAGCACTAAGTGACAGGATGGGAAAATCCCACAGTTATTACGTCTGAGTTCAAAATAGTCACGTCACTATTCTCTGCAGCCTCCACCTAGGAACAGCTGCGCGCAGTTTAACAGGAAGCTTCAAGCCCTGTGACAAAAAGCTAGTGGTTGAATACACAGTGGAAGTATTTTCTGTGGCTACACAGATGAAATGAACTAAGAGACCAGATCATTATACCAGCAATGCACACGCAGTATCTACATCAGGCCCCACAATACTTCTGAATTTATATGTGTCCTAGTCCTAGCCTCTCTGCATGTTAGGATAACACAGCCGTTCCCATTCCGGTGCAGTTTTGCTTTTATGCTAAGAAACAAACATACAGGCCAGAGAGACATCACTCCACAAGCTGGGAGACCGAGAACCATGACTGCAGGGCATATGGTGACCCTTTCATCTCCTGCTGCACATCACACACTGATTCACGTCACAAACAGCATAAAGCTGGGCAAGAGTTATATGTTCTTCTCTAGGCCTCAGATTCTTTGCTAAGATAAAGCGTATCCTGCTGACGCTTCAATCCAGGAGTTGTTTCAGTGTGCTAGGGAACAAGGGAAGCAGTGTTCAAGGCAATCAATTCATTCAACTACCCAAATCTTCTTTGCTTTTCTCTGAATCAGTGCTCCCCAAACCTCTACCTTCAGGGCTGCAGGAAGAAGTTCTAAGCTATAAGTTACCATTTCAGAAGTGGTTTTATTGAGGTTTTCAATAAGAAATTGGCTAAATTTGCTTGGTGGTCACTAAGAAACAGAAGGTCAGAAGTGACATAGCTTCAAGAAGCTAAAAATCTCTGGAATATTTTCCTCTCAAATCTATTACTTCCCCATTCAGGTTCACAGACAGTCACTGATGCAAGACCAAGAGCAGACCTTGTCTCTTGTCCCCAGCAAGCTGAAAAAAGTGACTGAACAAGGAATAAGAGAGTAAGTTATTCCCTTATCAGGAACATTTTAGGACATTATATTTTGAATGAAACATGAAAATACCATGTTGCTTTTCCCGCTCTTCTCTACGCTCCCTGGCCAGTCTTTGTCTTTCTTCTGTTCTTAGAGTGGAACCATCTATCACTGTCAAAAGAAAAATTGAAGACACATAATCATCAGTCATTTTGAACTTTCAAATTTAGAGTAAAAAGTCAAAAGAATAATGGAACTTCCCGATACACGACACCAACGCACTGCACACTCTGTACAGAATTAAAGATGTCATCTGAAAAATTCACAGAAAGGTGAATACTCTCCTTTTCCCCCTTTCCATTCCCTCACAACCACCAACCCACTATCTTTAATAGGTGCAGCAGAAAGGAGACACTGTACTAAAAGGCCCAATGCACACAGCCAAAAGAAAGCCTGAGCAGAAGTCAGATACGTGAGAACATACCCTTATTCCAAATTCAGCTCTGATCCTCATTCTTGTACATATTAATTCCTATGATCAAGAATTACAGGAACCTAGGAAAACTCAATCTAAGAACAGACAGTTCACCCGTCATGACAAATTCAAAGCGCTGTAGGATAGCTAGTTCGCAGGCTAAGCAGAACCAAGACTGCTTAAGTCTTTGCAGTACAAAGACTTGAATTTCAGCAAGAAGTGAACCGGTAACCTGACCAGAGTACAAAAAAAATAATTTATCTTTGTTGTTACGCCCCGCTGAAAAGATAGACAACTTCACCAACTGAACTCTGAGTGAGTCAAGAGCAAAAGTCTGTGATCGAAACCAGACCTTCAATGAGTCTACAAACCATCTACCAGGTGCTTTATGCTCTGATGCCTCCTGAAGAGCGAGTATCAAATTTCTTTTTAAAAGACGCTTTATTTCATTCCCTACTAACTCTCCCTTGTGAACCCAGTACTTCATTAAGAACAACGACCAACAATTATACCTGGTTTAGTTGCTGTCTTTATATTTACTGAGGTCTGGATGGCAACAGGGCTAACACCACTTTGGCTTCTTCTTTCTTCTGCTATGGCTTGGGCTGCAGCAACTGTGAGAAAGAATCACTCCATATTAAGAAAAGCTCTACAACCAAATAAATATATAAAATTCTATTTGAGGTTGCAGATCCTTCTATTTAACAACTCAGGACTGCTCAACATGTAAGATGAAAAAACTTGTCACATGATACTTCAGACTTCGCACAGCTTTTCTTTGTAAAAACAACAGTTACAAACCTTGTATTTTAAAATGTGTAGCAAAGGATTATAGAGTTCTAAAAAAATCAAACTTATTTAATAACTTTTCTAAGAAGAAAAACAGTATTTAGCAAAGTTATGAGTGACTTACACTTAATAATGAAAACTCTTTGCTACCGCATGTGTATTTATTTGTGGGTTGAACACATATATGTAACAGTCAATGAGCACTGGTAGAATCATACTCTGATGAGACCCAGGCAGGGAAAGGTTTATGAAACCCTTTCATTATTTCATGACGTGAAACAGAAAGTGGATTAGCTGCATAAAGTAAACCATTAAGGAATGCTTACAACGTACTTCTAAAACTAGATCTTAAAAAAAAATATAAATTAGACTCCAAAACAGTAATTTGGGCATTTGTGCAAAGACCCATTATCATTTGAGTTTCACCAAGGTGAGTACAGTGAATTGCAGCGCTACGACTCCCAGTTAATCATACAGAAATGAAATGCTACCAATGTTAATTTCGCTAAATAATGAAACCCATTAAGAAGTCAGGGAGGCTAATCTACTGTCTCACTTTCCACAGATTTCGTTTATTTTCATAGCAACTTTCACTTTAACTCATCACCTTTTAGAGTGTGAAGGTGAAGCGTTACAGGGAAAGCAGGCAGGGCAACCTGTAAGACAGCATTACCCCATCTTCCTGCACAGCTTTGAACAGGAGCGTCCTTACAGCAGTGACACTTTGTTCTCACCTTGGCTGACAGACACGGGGAGATCAGCCTGGTTCTTACAGAAAAGCCCAGCTTCGGGGGAAGCAAAAGAGCATGCCACGCAATCAACCAAACACAGGAAAGCAGTAGTCGATGTCCGTTTTAAACAGAAAAGGCAATCCACAAAAGTAACGCGTACCGTGCCATGATTTCAACCGTAATGTGAAGGACTAATAGCAGAATTTGGTGTTACATTTAAAAAAAGGCGACAGCTTTGCCAGTGATGTCAGGCTTCCCCTTAACAGAGTAGTGCAGAATGCAAAGGAGGAAGGAAGAGTCTTCCTCTCCTCCATGCATTGCCATGACAACTAGTTGTGTCATGGTAATAACCCTCCCAAAGGCTGCACCCAAGAACAATCACCACAAAGTGTTTAATCCCATGTGATGCCAGTGATAAATGCCGATTACAATACTTATTCAGCAACTCTAAATTGTCACCCGCAGCTGTTGCCATGTCTTGAATTAATTTTTCATTGCAGCACCAAACAAACGCCTTCCTCAGTTCCATCCCATACATCTCGGAGGCTCTTTTCAAACAAATCAGAGACCAGATATACTGTGACACGGTAAGATTACCAATTGGCAAAGAGAACAGCTAAAAAAGGGCTCACTGTAACTTCACTATGTAGACCAACAGTCAGTCAAAAAGCTGATTTTGTACACTGTTGCACGCCATATGGGTGGGAATCTAGCCCAAATATTCACCAAGTGATGAAAAACAAAATTATATATTCTCAGCACAATTAGATGTGAGAACAGCCTGAGGAAAACCAGCCTACTGTAGGTTTTTCTAAGAGTAAAAATATACCGCCAGGGCATTTATATCCAATGACACCTCTGTAGATCACAAAGGCTGAAAGACCATAAGCGTCTTCAAATACCATTTGAAGCTAAGACAGATGCAGAAGGCCAATTGCATCTTCAGTGTCCATCAGCGAGGGAAGAGAGACAGGAGGTGCACAGGCAGACTGAGCAGATTCAGCCCAGCCCAGCTGGAAAATGAGCCCCACCGAATAAATTCACCCTGCCCCTACACAGGGTTTAGTTAAGGACGACACTGGAATTTTGCCTCAATGCTCAGAAACTTTAAGCATCAAAATTTCTGTAACAAAGTTATAGTAAGAAGGAAGCTACAATTCACACAGGTACAATATTCACCTTATTTTACTTGCAGAAGCATTTCACTAATAGAAATCTTGCTGAACAAACCAGTCATAATGGACGTAGAGGATTACGTATTTCTTCATTTGAAAAAAATAAACACTTGAATAATGTTAATTATTAGAACCCACTCATTTAAAAAAATGTGTCATATCTGCAAAGCAATTAGTTCATCTGAATTCAGGCTGCAAAAAATTACTTGAGGTTCTACAGAACAGGAAAGTGGGTTACAGAAACAGTACAGCTTGCAAAGGACACAGAAGTGAAAAAAGTCTAGAAATACTTAGCCAAAGTATTTTTTATATCAGTTAAAATATTTATGTTCATTGCTTCAATGCTTCATTATTTGCACAGAAACAAGGTGCTTATAAATTTCAAAACAGCAGATTTAAAGGCACTAGGAGTGCACCTTTGTGTTACACAGAAGCAATCCATTTAACTAACAGAAAGTTAGAATTTAAAGTGAACTGAGGATTTGAACAAAAGACTACTAGAAGGGAACAGCCGTCACACTAGATGCAGCCCCAAGATGTTGTTCACAAAGTCTCAGGTCAACAGGCAGGTTTTACAGTCCTTGTCAATTTTATGGTAAATTTACAGTATGCAACTGTGGTTTTCAAAATCCACATTCTACTACAGTAAGAGAAAATGAACTGCATACTGTTGTGGTCTGCAACCTTTAAAAAAATACAGATTTTATTTTGCTTTAATATGATGACAAACCTTAATTTTCAATACATTTAAATATTCTTTGGCACATATGCCTGTAACTTCTTTGCCTCATTTTCCATAATGAATGTAGCAGTCTGCTATAGAGCAAAGCTTCACTGAAATGAATTTTCCACAAAATCTAACTATCTCTGCAAAATAAGCCTAATACTTCTGTAATTAATCAGGATACCCCAGAACAGGAAACCAGTTAACAAACATTTCACAACAACCTGTGTCACGTGCTGTATTACTGGGGGTGCCTTCACAGATATATTCAGCAAACTTCCTGGAGAAGAAAAAAAATCTCTTAGAGGCAAACAATCTCATTTCTATTCTGAGCTTCCTCTCCCACAGTAGTCACTAAAGGCTTTCACAACTATAAGTTGTGATCAGCATAATGTGTGTGGTTATTTTACAGCAGCCTACCATTAAATACTTCAACTAAAATTAACAAAAAAAAAAGTACAAGCCACACATGTGGCCAATAATAATATTTGCATTCATGCATAATAAAATAGGGCTATTTGGAACACAGAATGGTTAGGTAATTTGGGAAGCAGCTTGCCTTCTGCACCCTCGTCACCGTTTAGCACTATGTGTCTGGCCAAGCGTATCACGGCTAAACCAAGCCAACAGAAGCACCAGGAACCGGCTGCCACAGGAGGCAACGTGCCAGATAAAGCCGACTCTCCCTTTCCGCCCTCCGGCTCACCATCACGCTACCCCACAGGTACGGCGGTGCCTCCCTTCCACTCAGCGGGACGGGGCTTCCCTTCGCCGACCACGCTTCCAATGTGCCCCGAAGAGACCGGTGCTAAAATAAAACAACTTTATTTCTATTTCAATCCTTGCACTGAGTTAATACCCTTGGCCCTTGCCAAGACTGTCTGAGGACTCACACAGTTGCTGTTCTTAGTAAACCTCATTAGGGACTGAGCTGGCTCCGTGCCTTTACCTAGCGAGGTTTAGGGCTTCCGTCCCATCGCCTCTCCCAGTATCTGTGACCCGGCTGGATGCTGCCCCACTTGCTCTTCCCTTCCATGCTGAACCAGAAAGGACAGCAGAACAGCTGACACTCACAGAAATCCTTCTGATTCTTAGGATTTAGTGACTCATTATGCAAAATAAAAACAAACTAAAACATCACAGACTAAGCCTCTGAAACAAAAGTGAAGAGGTCTCCTGAATGTGAAGCATTGTTGTGAATCTCAGTGTTTTCACAGAAGTTTAAAGCAGACAAGAAGCCATTAAGCAATCCATAAACCAAAAGTGAACTTCCCCGCAAAATATCTCTGATTTTATAGCTGTGTCAAATCTGCAAGGTGCCATTTTTGTCTTGCGCCACTATAGGCAGCTACAGTTTGTCTGGCAAACAGTCATCCTTTTCAGTAACACCGTTCAGATCCTTTTACATTTTAATAATTTTTGTACATGCTTTCAGGGAAGACAAGGGAAGTCAGCATTTAAGTTTGAGATTTCCGTGCACAGTCTTTTAAGCTCACTTCCACTCACTAATGAACACAGGTTAAGACAAGATCCAAGATCATACATTAGATGCTCTAAAAAGCAGGTATCAGTGTTACACCACTACTCTTTGTTTGAAGGACACCAGAAGAAGGACGTAATCCAGAGGAGCCCTCTCTCTGTGCATTCCTCTTTCCCCTGCTTTCCCCCTTCTCTGTCTTTCCCCACTGATCCTCACATCCCATCTTCTGGGCTGCAAGGACTGACAGGCTCCACAATCAAACACGTGAGCCTCCCAGTAGGCACCTTCTGACGGACCAGCTGGAAGGCAGATGGTTCTCCTGTTTTGTCTGGGCAGCCACCAGCTGGGAAGCACACAGATCTCCGGAAAGCAGTGCACGCCGTCTCTCAGCTTCAGCAGGCCAGAAGAGCTTCCTGTTGTCTTATCCTTATTCCAGACGCTACTTGCACACTTCCATTCAATATTTATTCCCTGCATGAGATACCTATTTTATTACCTTTTTGTGCTTTCTTCCCCTTAAGCCCATTCTGCAGCTAATTCTATACAACAATCTGGTTTTCTTCCCAATGTTCAAGGCAGTTTAGGATGGTTTCTTCAGTTCATCAGAAGTCTCACTCCCACTAGAAAACTCTTGACACTAGCATTTCCTTGTAGTCTACGAATTAGCAGCTCCACAAATAAGTATTTGAGACATATTTGCAAGCATGTAAGCTTTTACTCATCCTTAAAACATCCACACTCAGATTAAGAATTAGAAACAAAAAGAAGCGTGGCACGTCATAAACAAAACACTACTTACTTCTTCTAAGGAAGCCTACAAAGATATGGCTAAAGCAACCTCAAAGAGATGTTACCGTGTTCAGTCAGCCTGAAGCATGATCAGAGAGGCACTAGGAAGGTTGGTAGTTAACTCGTGCGTTGATCTCTGTATACTTTTCCCTGGGGGAAGCACATAATCTAAACCAAACTTGAATGTAATACAAGCACAGAGCAAGGAATCAAAATTTGTCCTTAAAGAATCAGCAGCCATCTGCAAAAACTTTCTGCAGTCAGAGATGCTATACCACTGTGCAACAGCCACACCAGGCAAGCACCATCCTTAGTCCAAATGCTAGTGATACATACTGTGAATGTATTTCCCATGGAGTCTTACCTATTCCTGCTGTCACTCGCATTCTGTCACTGTAACCTTGCTCACACTGCTTAGCAAAGAGTTATGCTTCTCTCTACTTAACAGGAAAAGCAACTGCCAGCACAATGCTTAAAGAGGACAAATGGATGTCACCAGCTCTTGCAGAAGCCATCATAAGGCCAGTCACAAGCACTGCCTGTACTGTGTACAGGGCTGACAAGCCAAATCCACCCCCTCCTCTGGAAAAGACATCCAGCTTCACAGTTTGGGGTTCTTTACTTGTCAGGTATGTTATTAATCACCACTTGAAAGAAAGGAAACTGAACCACAGCAGATACTCTGCTCTCACTCATTCATTGGCTTTTTGCTGCCTTCACTGTCCCCTTTGCCACTCTCTTCTTCCCCACTGCTCCCCCTCACCTTCCCAAAGGAAGGTGAAAAGGCTTTGCATTCTGAATGATCCACTTGTCACCCTTCTGTTTTAAAGAACACACTCACCAATCTCTCCACACAATACTATGATCTGCACAAAAAGATCCTCCAAAGGGAACACTTCTTCAATTCACATATTCCAACTCTTTGCAAGCTTTAATGCAACTCAGATCATCTCCCTGCTCTACCTAGCATTAGTTATTAATCTGTTTATTGCATCGTGCTTACCAAGCTTATCTGCTCAGCAACCTCTCTTTAGAGCTGATGCTTCCTATGCAAAGCAGACAAGCCTCAGAGCCCCACTTGGGTTCTTCAGCAAACAGCCATGCAGTGCTGTCGTTTCTTTGCTGTGCTGAAGCACAGTCTTAACAAGACACAGCCACAGACAACTACAAACTCTTCTCACCAGCTGCAAAACAAACAGAAATTGCTTTCATCCACCTTGAGCAATTTCTTTTAAAGACGTATTAGACACTCATTGTAATGCTGATGCAATAAACTATGAATAAAAGTCCCTCGTGAACCTTTCCGAGTGTAACAGAAATCAGTATTTACCAGTTTCCGCATAGCAGAAATTCTAAAATATCCTAACACGCTGGACAAAATGAAAGCAGTTTATATAATAAAGATGCCCTTACATCACTTCAAGTGGATTCACTGTGAAATGTAGTAGTTATGTGACGTAACTCAAATGCTTACATATAGAAGTATCCAGATTAAACGCTCTAAACCTGGCAGAATTAGACACAGGTTTTACAGCTACAGGATGAAAAAGGTAAACAGAATGGAAGATTATCAGTAGCCACTCTGATGTACAGATAGATCATTTTCTCACGTTACTAACACTTTGCAGTACTTCAGGCTCCTGAAGTACATTAGGGGGGAAAAACCTAACGTTTTTTGTCACTCACACTGGACTGGCTTAACAGACGTCAGAGCAATCACACTTTTAACCTACACTGAGCAGTTTAGTTCCCATCCTAGTTCCAGCCTGCGTGACAGCAAAACCTAGACAGCCACAAATCAGGTAGCTCCGCTTTACACCTCCAGCCCTGAAGGCTGCCTTACATTGACTCCTGTCCACACTCCTGCATAGCCACTGTAAAAACTAACCTCTAAGCAAACTTTTGCTCTCTTCTCCTCTTCCACACCTGTTTTCCCCATTGCATTATTTCTTTCTTTTATAGTGCTCTACCCCTAACACTGGAAATCAGCTAACTTCTGTCCCCTACTTCCCCCATTCCTGAGCAGTCTGGTTTCTTTAGCTTGCTCGAAGCATGTTCTTGTAAACGCTTTTGTCCTCTTGTTTGTAGGCTGGTTATTGTTTAATACACCCAGCCCAAACAATGTCAGCAAAAAACACAGCCTAGCACTACAAGTCACAACCAACTTGAGACAAACGCTGTGAAAACACCATTTTGAGCTTTCTTTAGATGGAAGGATAATAGCTCCATTACATGATAGCAGTGAAAACTACTGCCTTTGCCTTTTACATTTGATGAATTTCTTACGGCAACTTTGGAGCTCATTCAAACACTGCCTCTGCTCCAGAAGAAGAGGGACTGTGTTGGCACTTGCCCCCAAGAGACCAGTCTCCAGACCCAAATCAAATCACTCCATACAGCTGCACAGCGCTCTAAGACACTGATAGGTCTGCAGCGTGTTTAATGCAGCAAATCCACTGTATAAACATGAACACAGTGGTGCAAAATGCAAAAAGGAATTAAACTGCAAGTTTTCATAAAACTGTATGCTTAACCTAACCACTTAAAAAAGGAAGGCTCTGAGGCATTCCACTACAAGTAATGTAAGATCTCAGCAAAGTAATCACAAATCAGTCCCTGCTCCAAAGAGCTTAAAGAATGGGGAAGTGAAAAATAACAACTGGGTGTAAAAAAACCAAGCAGGATAAATGTGCAATAGAGACCAAATTTTTGCTTCATTCATTACCTAGTGGCAGAAAGTCTTTCAGAGAAATCTGAAAGTGAGTAAGCTGACACTCACCAACTGGTCTGGAGACAACCATCCTCAGTTCTGAACATCCAGACCACAACTTGCATATCACTGATCAACACTGTATGGCAAAATTACGTTCCTTTAAGAAATTTGCTTGGCAAAACTAATCAAAGTACAAACTTCCAAATGAATAAACATGTTCTGTAAAATTATGTTCTCTAAATATAAAGATATCTGCAGGACTTTTATATTCTTGTAGCCAATCCCTCTCAGACTTGGGAGAGGAATTTTAACATTTGGAAGCTTTACAACAATTGCCCAGAGAAAGCGACTCACGGGCCACTACAGTATCTTTGTTCCCTCCCAAGATTCAGGTCAGTGCATTTAAACAGCAAAGGACGTCTGTAAATTAACAGTTGAGTACTCATCAAACAGTGTTCTAAAAGTTCCCCGTGAATTACGAAGGCAAAAACCACCACGAGTAAAGACAGAGGTATTCTGAGCTCGGCTAGTGGCAACTGTTCTCTTCAAAGGCAACTTCAGCTGTGGATCCTTCACCTAGAAAGCAGAAGTTCAAAACTGACCGAAAAATGAAAATAATTTAGAATAAAACAAATGTCCAGCAATCTGGCCAGCCTTCCTTAAAGGCATACACCTGTGTCCATTTAAGCACACTGTGAACACCACGGGCACACAGGGTGGATGGCTGAGGCGTTATGCAGGGCAGCCGAGGCTTCTCTTTCAAACAAAACCACTTTGAGCAATGCTTGATTTTCTTCCATGAATCCCACACTCCTAACAAGATAATCTCCAGCACCTAGAGCAGTTTTAATTATTGGACAGGCATGTGCAAACACATTCAAAGCGTATCATCAATTAAGAATTACCTGGTTGTAAGCTGCGTAACTGGAAGCTAAACGGCACTAATTTACTTGTGGCAGACCAGGAAAGTGAAGTTCCCAGTTTGTTTTTAAAATAACTCAAATCATCTGATAAGTCATAATCACAGAAGTCATTAAAACTGCATGCTCAGAATTTTATTTGTCAGGGTATCCTTTCACAACAGGACTACAAGCATCTCCAATTATTTAATCAAGTTTAAAGACAGCAGCATTTGATACCCATATGATTATGACTAACCCAGAGCATTTCTTCCATTTGTCTCATTGTAACCCAGTGCTTTTCTACTTAACTCTTATCACTTCTAAGAGCTAAGAATTAATAATAGCATACCAGTACTTTAAATATTCCTGTCTGTTTTCCTTCTGAAAACCACAAGTGTATAAAGAAGCAGCAGTCTTTCACTCTAGTCACACTTTATGGCTGTGCAGAGTTCGGGACAGCACAAGCCACAGTATCTCTGGGCTCTCACCACTAGAGTTGCGATCCTTGCAAATCATTATTTGTTTAATACTTCCATCTGAAGTATGGAATGCAAACTTATATTTTCTAACTTTGACAAAAGAAGAAATATGTAGAGAATGGAACATTCCATATAAGAAATAAAAAAAAAAAAATGCTGCATATACACATAGTTTTGAGATTTTTATTTTTTTTTTTGCTTTACAGCAAGTAGGATATCTTTCTTCAATGCATCTGGAGCAATCTCAAGAATTTAAAGTTTTAAATTAGAATAAAGCCTTTTTTATAAACCACTTACAACTGAAAGTAATCTTCAAAATGTTAAGCACCTAATACACAGCATCCATCTTTATGAATCAGCATGAAATTATCCCTACTCTGTACTACTGCATTTCCATGAACAAGAAGATAATGCAATCAAGGCTCACAGCCATTACAATTACATTAAGTTCTCAGCCTGACTTGGGAACGTTCTCTCCCACCACTGGGATCTACATGAAATCCAATTTCTGTGTAGGTCTTTGCATTTATCACCTTGGCACTCTGTAAAGCAGCGTAAATACCACTTCCACAGAGGGACAAAAGACGAAGCACAGAAAAACCTCAAAGGCCTTCTCCAAAGTTATTTGGAGTTTAACCCAACAAGAAACTGAAGCCAGACCTCATCAACACCAGCTGAATACCCCGGTCACTGGTCCACCTTTGCTCCACAGATGGAATATGTACAAGTCACTCGTACAAACACCACCGAGTAGGACAACACCTGAATGCTGAAGATGCTTTTACTGTAGCACATCCGTGGTACCAAAAACCTGACAAAGGAATAGTTTCCAAGTTTTGAAGCCCACCTCTACTCACAACCACTCTGTAAAAGTGGTTAAAGATCCAAATAAAAATGTAAATTCTTTCTCTCTTCCAGCGAGCAGCTTTGATGCAGAGGTCAATTCATTGGTTGCCTGACTGACGGACACTTCTGGATCCCAAATCATTTCGACTTACCAGCTTCTGGTGTGGGACTTTGGGACCACGACTCTGCCAAGGAGTTCTCTAACCCAAGTTCATACCAACACCTGTGGAAGTACTAAGTTACATTTTATAGCTGTTACCTAGAGATCAGAGAAATCTGCACATGTTCCTGACTACTTGCTTGAGTTTGACTACTAGCTATCCATCCAGCTTTCTTTTCATGCCAATTCTATGTATATATATATATACACACGTATATATATTTTGGTAAAGAAATTACCAGGAACTGTGTTCCAGGCAAGACAGACAGTGTCACTCATCCAGGGAGAAACAACTGATCAGATGGAACGAAGCTGTTGTTTTATCAGACAACTTCCAACCAAACTGGGCTTGGCCATGCAGGTCATGGGAATTACGCCTGCAGCTAGATCTGTTGAAAAAGGCACTTTATTTTTGTTCCATGTCCTGAGACAGGTTTCCCAAAAGCTCATGTAGGTCTTGGAAAGGAAAATATACGTACAGCATTTTAATGTACTGTTTTGAACAACCTTCTCAACAGTGATTCAATGCACTAGTGGAAATCCTAGCAATACCGCAGCCAAGCTCTGACAAAAGCAAATACACATTCTCTACCACTGATACTCCAAAAGACAGGATAGGAGACTTCAGTATTTCAGTGAAAATGAAGATAAAACAATAAATGTAGGCTACAACAGCTCAAATTACACGTATTTTTATTCTGATTACCCATACCATTCAAGAAAAATCTCACTTACTGGGTAAACCACAAGTAACTGACTAGTCCCCTCTTCTCAAATCTTAACAAGCTCAGCAGTGCTTATGATGTTAACAGGAGCAAAAAATCCTCTTCATCCCTGAAGGATGACAGCAGCAAGCATCGATCACAAGAATGGAGTAAGCAACTGCCATTTACGCATTGCTGTTTCACAGTGTACAATCACAATTCATTTCTACTCTTAAGTGATGTTCAGGCATCACTGACAGAAATGTTAACTGCCTTCCAGCTGTAGTAGCAAATTCTGCTTTTTGTCATCCGCCTAAGGGAAGTACGATTGGACAGGTGTGTAAGGTCAGAAAAATCTTGCAAAGGAATTGTAGAACTGACACAGCAGGCGTGATCTGGCCTGCAGAATCTTAATTATAGTTGATACTCAAAGAGTATCAGAGAAACAGAATCACAGAATGGTTGGGGTTGAAAGGGACCTCTATGGATCATCTAGCCCAACCCCTCTGCTGAAGTACCTTTCCTTACCTCAATACTAGCTTGAACTGGTGAGAAAAAGATTCTCTTTAAACTTACCACATTGGTACAGAAGTTAGCAACAAGTGGCACCATGGGATTCTATGCTTTCAAGGCCTAAAATAATTAACAAGCACCAAGCAGCCACAGATCAAACAAGTATCAAGAGGCTGGTAATGGAGAACGGAGGCAGGGAACAAGAATCCAGCACTATCCTGTTGTAAAGCCCCACAAAGGAACCTATGCAAAAGGTAACTATACAAAAGGCATACGTACACTGCCTAGTCAGACTAACAGAAAGAGCCGTGGTTTATCAGCAAAGTGCTGCAAATTCATATTTATTGTCTTCAAATGTGAGATTCCCAACCAGAAGTTCACTGGCAAATGACTGAAGGTGCAAGGCACTGTATTTGTTTTGCACACGTTCGTTGTCCAGATAGCTTAAGATAGCAAAGTACACAATTGTCAACAGACCAGCAGAAACTGGGTGCAAGTATTCTAGTCGGTAGGTATTTTGGAACTGAGAAGTTCCCCATGCAGCCAACTGAGCTTAGAAAGGCAGAAAGTTACACTCCTCTCCGAACCTGCTGAATGGCAACTCAGGACCAAACAAGGTTCCTCCTGCTGCCTTTTTTTTTTCTCTACATCTTCTCCAAACAGCTGTGGTATCAGACTCGTTTGCTGCTCATGACTGCTCCAAACAGCAGCAAATACAGCGGCAATTATCTTGCGAATTCCACTGTTAACCACTGGATCGAGAGGATGATTTCTAAACATCATTTGCTTTCCCCAGAGAGCGAGGGAGTGCTACTGACAAGAAGTCAGGAGCAGATCTGCAGTGGCCTGTGCACCCACAGACAGCATTACTTCAATTCACATTAGCAATCAGTTCACCTTCTAGCACACAACTGCTAGAAGCACATTCTACGTAAACTGAAGTTTAGATTCTGGTTCAGTGACTTCTGCCCGCCTCAGGGGAAAAAAATCAAGGTCTAGCCTTTCCAGGACTGTTTTTCGTTTGGTTTGTTTTTTTTTTTAACATGATACGCATATCAGAACATGTGCATATCTAAAGGGAGACGGAGCTGCCCGGTTCAAGAAACATTTCACCTCCGGTTTTGGGACTAAACCCAAGTCACGACAGCTGTCAGCAAACATGAGTGCCGTCTGCTTTAGAAAAACTTAGGAGTCACAGTATATGAGCATCCAACACACAAAAGCGAATTCAGCAGTTCTAGCAGCGAGGATAAGGATCAAATAGACACGGTCTGTGCAGGTGAGAAGCTCTATCTTTTGGCAAATCGTTATCCTTCAGGAGCACTAGATTATCTTAATTTTGAAAGAGAAAAAAAGTAATTAAATAGTATTTCTGACACATATCACGCTGAAGAAGAAAGACTGCCAGCTGAGTGCTGCGCATTCAGGACTGTCTGCCAGCACTCCTCTTTATGCAATTACACAGGTATATTGAAAACAATCAAACAAGAGGCTGTCAGAGTAGTTTTTGTACATAGTCCAGGTTAGCTAGTTTAGATCAAACCACAATTCTCTTTCTAGAGACTAAAAACTTTAGTCTAAAGACTAAAAACTTTTTTTTTTAGTCTGGGATAAGAAACTGTTTACCCTTTCAATGGCTCACCCACCAGGCCAACACGTGGGGATGTGCCATGAAATCACGCCTGGAACACACACCATGCGAGCACAACGCCCGTCTCAGAGCAGGGCGTTATTCAGGACCTGCAGTACCAACAGGCGCACAAACGCACTCGAGGACAAAACCGAAGCGGAGTTTCTTCAGCCCTCTTCAGACACCAGTTCAAAAAAAGTCAGAAAATAAAGAAAAAGATGAAGTTAAGGCATTATCCAACCGCTGATGAGGAATCAATCGCGGCAGGGCCGTCCCTGCCGTCCGTGCCCGGGGCTCGCCGCAGTCACCGGACACACCGCAACCGGCGAGCTCCGACCGCCGAGCAGCGGAGAAAACCGGGCGATTCGCGTCGCCAAGCGGCGCCGCAGCCGGCCCTGCTGCTGCCTACAAGCTGGAGAGGGCCCCAGCCAGCAATTAACGCCCCGAGTGTGTGTGTGGGGGGAGGACTCGCCGCAGCCTCACGGGCCCGTCTGGGCCGGCGGGCGGGGAGCGGGGCCGGCAGCCCGGCCGGGAGGCGGGA